>MDSV01004323.1_pt1 | contig 17184 bp, 12 predicted proteins | sample 810851 | NCBI WGS metagenome assembly MDSV01 (sample SAMN05326640, study PRJNA326480) | marine metagenome | isolation source: seawater | place: Atlantic Ocean: North East | collected 2012 | reverse complement strand
GTTTATTATTTTTTATTAACTCTTTTTCTTGGAAAGCCTTTTGTTAAGACTACATTTATTCCAAATTCCAATTATTACTTTATTACAATTTTTATAATTTTGATAATTACAAAATACTCTTATGAACTTGTTATTTCTTATAAAAAAAATAAGAAATTACTTTTTTCAGAATATTTATATTTTACACCGCTCTTTTATCTGCTAATTAAATTTTTAATGCTGGAAAATTATAGTTTTACTAATTTAAAAAAGTTTATGATTCTTTTTGCTATTGCCTTAATAATCTTTGTACACAATAATCGAAATTCTTTACTACAAAATCTTGATTCGGTAATTTCTATTTTCAGATCAAAAGGACATTTATTTGCCTTATTATTATTGATTCAGACAGCACTCTCAAAGTCAGGTACTTATGGTTTAATATTCTGGTCAAATGATTTTATTTCTCAAAATATTTATGATTTTAAAGCGCAGAGAATTTTTCTAGCAGTAATTTTTACATTCTTGTTTTTTGAAAGTAACTTCAAGGCAATATTTAATTTTTTTCAAATTTTTAATATTTCACTGTTGATCACTTACTCAAGAATAGTTTTTGTAATGTTTGTCATTTCTATTGTTTTATATGTCTTAATTTATAAAAATTATAGACAAATAATAATCGTAACTTTCTTAGTGTTGTTTATTGTATTCTCTGGGTTGGTTGATTTTTTTGGTTCTTATTTGAATCAAAGTTTAGTTGACAATGGTGGAAAAGAATTTGTGTCTTTAGTTTGTGCACAAGTATTAGATGACAATGTAGAAATAAACAGAGATGATTTAAAAAATATTTATAAAGAAAGAAAAGTGGATTTTGGAGAATATTTAACTCTTCCTCGTTATTTCACAGCTTCAAATCTTTCAGAGACTTTTGGATTAAAAAACAAAGTACCCCTTTATAACAATGGTAAAAAAAATATATGTAAAAATTACAGTTATTTTTTAACTCTAGATAATGAATTTATTGAAACTTGTAATTTTAACAACTCAGGGCAATGTAAGGTTCCTAATGATAATCCTTTGCTATTTAATTCCAGTGCTCAGTCAGTACAATTAATAGGTAATGTAAATTTTAGAATTAATTTATGGCAAAAAACCATCTTTGCAGTGAGTGAGAGTATTACAACTATATTATTTGGTGTGGATAAAGATAAGTCTTTACCAAAAGCAGTAGACCCCGACACTGATTACGGAGAACTTTGGCATGGACATGGTTCAATCATTTCAATATTAGGTTTTTTTGGATTATTAGGTTTAATAATTTATCTCTATACAATATTTTTTATACTTTTTAACAAAAACGACTTTAATTATGGAATTTTAATTATATTTTTTAATTTAATTATATTGTCAGTTACAGATGCAGTCATCGAGACACCAGACTTATCCTTGCTTTTTGCATTTACAACAGGTTTGTTAAAAAAATGAAATTAGCTGTACATATTTCATTTTTTTACAGAAATCAAAATAAAAGCGATAGATGGGCAAGTGCTAATACAAAATTCCCATATTTAAAAAAAATAATTGAAGAATACAATAAATACCCTTTAGAAGTTGACATATACATACACACAAACAGATTATTTGATTTAAATCGAATTGATTATTCTCCTTATAAAAATGGAAAAGTTTCATTAGTTAAACATAATTTATTTAAATACTCATTATTTAAAGGAAAAAATTACTATCTTACTTGGGCAAGTAGAAAGCTTTTATCATTACAAAGAAATCAATATGATTTCTTTTTGTATCAAGAAGATGACATATTCATTCCAAAAAATACTTTTATTTATTGGCTAAATAATAAAGATGAGTGTTTAAACAATAATTCTAATTTAGGGTTTCTTAGGATTGAAATTAAAAATGATGAAGAGTATATTTCTGATCTTACTGAAAAGTTAACTAAAGAAAAATATATTAACGGAAACAAATATATTATTAATGATATAAATCCTTATTGTGCTTTTTGGATATATGATAAAAAAGAATTTAATAGATGGTTAGATAGTGGCTTGTATGATTTAAAAAAGATTCATGGCTATGAAGCATTAGTAAGTAGAAAACTAGAAAGACTTGGGTTAAATAAGTTTCCAAGCATAAGGTACTTTATTTATTCTCATAAGAATAAAAGACCCGATAGTGCGATGGAAGCAAGTGCAATTGGAATTAATGGATTAAGAGTTAATTGGTATAACAACACTTTAATTCCTTTTCGAGATGGATATTTAGATAAAGATTGCAAAGTGTTTCATCTTTCAAACCACTATGCAAATGAAAATGAAACACTGATGGGGTCGATAAAGTTCAAGAATATTTTAAATTTGAATTAGCTGTTATTTTCTTGTCAACTTTTCTAAATAAAAAGAAAAATAAATTATAGTAAAATTCAACATTACGAAGTACGTAATTTCTAGATTATTGTAAACCTCTATCAAGTTTAATAATCTAGATTTTCTTTCAGCCTCTAATGAGTTGATAATATTTAAGTTTTCAAAAAAGTTTGTGAGAAATATACCATCAATGAAAAAAATAGTTCTACTAAATACCGATGCTATATTTTCAAATCTGGTTACTTCCGAAATAAGTATTAAATAGTAATCTTGTGCAGCCCAATCTATTATCGTGTTCCACAAAGTTGTTCCATACTGCAATGTAAGGTTTGAAGAACTATAGAGAAATAGAATACCCAAGTATGAAATTCCTACAAACGGAATTAACGATTTAGTGCTTTTGTTATTCAAGTACATGCAAAGTTGATATGCACAAAAAGGAATAATTCCAATCAGTAGTCTTTGACCAAACGAACCCTCCCTTCCTTGCCAAACATAAAGTACAAGAAAGCAACCAAATAAATAAAAAAATATGAATAATTTATTTAAAATATACTTGTCTTGTAAATAATTATTTTTAAACAGGGAAAAAATACCTAAAAGAACAATAGGTGTAGACCAAATCAAACCCATAGAAAATGAAAAGATTAAATTAGGCGTTTCTGAAATCCCATTTAATATCCAATCAAGATTTAAATATTCTGTTGCTCCTTTTGTAGTGTTATTTGATTCAAGTTGAATTAAAAAATTGTTACTTTTGTAAAGTTGTTGAGCTAATTTCATATATAAGAATGTAAATCCAGCTATGGTTAATAAATTGCTAAGGGCTTCATTCTTTTTAAGATTATTTTTATTCAAATATATCCCAAATAAGCTCATTGTATATATGAATGTAGAGGGACGCGTTATAGACAGAAAGAAAAAAGATAAAGATAATAGAAAAAAAGTTCTTTTATAGAAAATATTATTTGAAGTTTCAAATTTGTAAAATATATAAGAAACAAGAAAAAATTCAAATGAATGTGCCATCAAAAATCTATTTGAAACATAATGTGCTAAAGAACTAACAAAAATTAATAAGAATATAATTTTTTTATTTAAGTGTAGATTTTTAACCTCAAGCAACTTATTTATAAAGTAAAAACCTAAAGCGCAATAAAAGAATGAACTAAAAAGATATCCTAAAAGAGAATAGCTTCCCAATGGATTCATCCTTATATTTTCTAAGCTATTTTTATCATCAAAAAAACTAAAAATTTTAACAAAAACAGAAGCTGCATAACCACTTCCAGGAGAATGAAATGGTGTATTTGTTACAGGATGATAATTTTCGTGCTCAAAATTGAAATCATCGATATAGGTTAGGTCATAGTCAAAAGCAACTGTACTAGCGTGAAGCCAGTATGACATGTCGTCACTTCCAACGCTAAGACTCTCATTATTTAATAGCCAAGTAGGCTTGAATAATGAGAGAATAAAAATTATAAATATAATTTTCTTACTTAATTTTTTATTTAACATAAATATTTTTTATAATTCATAGTGCTTTTATAGAACAATTCTAAATAGATTATAAAAAATAGATTATCAATGATAAACTTTTTATGTTTATGAATTTTTATGACAAAACTAAAAACAAAAAATTTATATCTTCAGTAATTTTAATTTTAATTTTTTTTACTTCAATTATTGGAATTAATAGCGATGTTACATCAAATTATCCAAATTCTATTTTATATATTGATCAAATTACAGGAGAAAATAAATCCCACCCAAATATTCAAGATGAATACCATACTTTAGTAATGCCTATTAGAAGATTATATGGCATCCAATATGACAATATAAGGGTGGGACCCACAACCAAACTTTTTACTATGCTGGCATCTCCTTTGGGAGTTTTATTTATGAATTCTCGACTAGGGGGTGAGCACACAGTAACAGAAACTACGCATTCTTCTCAAGGTTATAATTATATTGAAAAAAGTTTAAATTCGTTTGAAAATAAGCTACTACCTTTTATTTATGATGTAAATTTGCAACACTTCAGATACGCTATTCTGATGGTACGCAATATTATATTTTTAATTTCCATTTTTTTAATAGTTCAATATTTTTATAAAAGAAAATATTTTATTTCAGCAATATTATTTTTAATATTTTCCACACTTAATCCACTTTTTGTTTTGGGCTCTTTGGACATCTATACAGATATAACTTCCTACACTCTTTTAAACTTTATATTTTATAGTTTTTTATCTTTAAAAAAATCAAAACTGACAAACTCATTTTTTATAGTCACCTGTTTAATTCTCTTGATAAGCAATTCAATTGGAAATATTTTTATTTTTTTCATAACCTTGTTGTTTTTAATTTATTTAATAAAACCAAAATTAAAACACTTTCTTTTATTTTTTACTGTTACAATTTTTTTGTATTTACTGGTTAACTACAATGAGTTGTCAATTGGATCGAACAAAGTTATTGGAGTAGAGTTTGTAGATCAACAACTCTGGAATATTTGGCATTATCAAACCGGGCATAGTTATATTGAGCCGAGCGGTTTTACAATGATAAGTAAAATTATTAGTGAGAATTTATTAATTTCTTTATTCATATTTACTATTTTCTTTATTAGATTTATTGGAGATAGTTTTAGTAAAAAACTATTTTTATTTTCTTATTTTGTTTTTCTTGTAACTCTTTTATCAACTTCAACACTCTCTGTTTATAATTTTCGAAATTTATCAGCCTTTTATTCTTTTGGAATTTTTGGATTTATATTGTTATTTTCAAATTTTGAAAATAATTTGAATATTTTAAATAAAAATAAATTTAGTTTATTTATTTTTTTATCTAGTTTATTAATAATTTTTAATATAAATAAAGTTACTGGGGATAAAGAAATTGATTATTCAGCAATAAAAGAAAGATATGCGTGTGATTTTGTTGTAGGAATTGATGTATCACAAAAAATAAAAGTAGATGAGACTATTAAATTTAGTATTGAGGAAAAAATATTAGCCAAAGAGTTAGATATGCAGTACAGGAAAATATTAGATAATGAAAAATTTAATTGCTTGTTTGTAAATTATAAAAGCTCAAATAAGTTTTTATCTTCCTTTATAATTCCAGACTATTATGAATTGAAACATAGGTACAAAGATAGACTCTTTTTTGTTAACAAAAAAAATCTAGAAAAAGAATTTGAAGTAAGGTAATTAAATCATTGTGAATTTAATTAAAAAAAAATTTAAATATGTATTAGTAACTTCTATAGTCTTTCTTTTTATTTCTAATAATCAATTTTCCCCACTTAACCCTATTGTCTACGAAACAAGATTGTGGGTTGAGGATACTCATATTTTTAGTGGTATTAGAATTTCTGAAGAACAAGGGTTAGGCAGTTATGGAGGTCACTCTATAGGTCTTGTAAATGATGTGAAATCTGATTTAACCTCACAGGAGCTAGAAAATAATTATTTTAGCTACCATCTTCAAATAAATAAAGATTATCTAGATAAAAAAATTGATATAAACAAAAATCCTGAAATTGAGTTTTCATATTACGATAGGAATACTGGATTTACAGTAAGGCTTCTACCTTATTTAATTTATAAAACAAATATTTTCAACCTTACTCCATCAATGTATGTGGAAAATGTTTATTTCATATTAACAAGCTTACTGTTTGGCTTTCTACTAAAAAAGATTCATAATAAAGAAGGTTTTTTAGTATCTTTAATATTTGCTTTAAGCCATTTCTCATACTGGATATTTATAATTCATACAAGATCATTAGCAACGCCATATCTTATTTGCATCTTTCCATTCTTTATAACATTTACAAAATATTCAAAATATATTTTTAATAAAAAATATAATTATTTCTTTATTACTGCAATATTTTTGATTCCATTCCTAGAACATATAACAGTTGGGTACTTACATGTCTTTTCTCTTCTAACCGGAATTTATTTAAATAACAGTAAAAAATTTCTTATTATTTTTATTAAAGAAAATTTAATTAAATTAGCAACCTCACTATTTTCAGCTTTAATTATTTCACAATTAATTGTTATATTCCAAAATTATTATTTAGTAGGCCAGTCTTTCCAATCTACCTTAGAGAGTCATTGGTATAACTTAACAAAAAGAAATGATGCGGAAGGAATTTTTTATTGTTATGGTGACAGTTCTTACTTTGATGTTCTTGAAATGTATTTAGGATCAAACATAATTAATTTAAAATTATTTGAACTTAATTATTTTAATTTAACGGTCATCTCGATTCTTGTTTATTTATTTTCAAAAATATTGCCAATTAAACTTCAACCAACAACATTTGAGCCTCTTTGGCTATTCACCATTTCTTTAACAGCAACTCTTGTTTGGTTTCTTATGACCAAATCCCATGCGCTTTGCCATCCTCACTTTCAACCAATGTTATTTTTATATTCAACTTTTCCACTTATTATTATTTTCTATGGCAGACTACTTAATGATTATTTGAATTACTATTTTAAAAATGAAGCTTTATAAAAAATACATTCTTTTTAATTTAATTTTTTTTAGTTCACATTTGTTAATACAGTATTTTTTTAATAAAAATATAATCTTTACTTACACTACTTTATTAATACAATTTTTATTGTTTTCGTTTATTTATGCATACATTATTTTGAAACCAAACGAATATGTAGTTATTTTATATTCCTTAAGTAACTTATTAATCTACATTTTTTTTATTTGGATGATAGAAAGATCACTCTCTATTGATTTGCTGTTATTTATGTATAACCAAAACCAGCCCCTTACTATACAGGAAATTTCAAGCGCAAACAGTGTTTATGAGATGTCGTCGTCTTTTAGAATCAATCAAGCTGTAAACGCTTCGATTATTAACGAATCAAATTTAAAATACTCACTGAGTGAACTAGGTATAACATTTACAAAAATATTATCTTTTTTAAGAAATTTATATTTTTAGTTTTATATTTCTACTTGTAAAGAAAATTTAATTATACTTTCACTAAATATGAATATTCCCACAAAGATTAATATGAAACTAATTCTAGTTTCATATCTTGTTTTCAATTTTTTAGTATTTCAAAAAGCAATTACAGCTTATCTATCTCCTGACGAAGCTTATACATTTCTTGAGTATGTATATACAAAAGACATATTCAATATTGGGCTTGCAAATAATCAAATTTTTAACACATTTTTAATTTATTTAACTACAAATATTTCCATTGATGAATTTTTCATAAGAAGTGCAAATGTTTTTTTTGGTGCCCTTTATTTTTTCTATGCATACAAGTTCTCACTATTCTTTAAACATTCTTTACCTTATTTTATTTTTATATGCTCCTGCCCTTATTTAATTGATTATTTTTCAATAGGAAGAGGGTACGGAATCAGTACATCTTTAATCTTTTTGGCTTTAAATAGAATCCTTTTTGAGGATAGATATAAATTAAACAACACCTTAATAATAGGCTTTATTCTCCTACTTTCTTCTTACTCAATTCACACTACGCTTATTTATTTTGGTTTTTTTTATTTTTACTTTATTAAAGATATTTTTTTGAATTTTGATAAAAAGAGTTTCTTAGTTATATTTTTTCAAGCATTATTGGCACTACCTGTGGTTTACTTAATTTTTAATGTGACCGCTGCTGGTAAGCCAGTTTATGGCTCTACAGATTTAGATATGTTTAATCTACTTTTAACTGGGTTCGGATTAAGCGAACTATTTTTAATTAAAAGTCAGGTTTTAAATTATTTAATAGGGATTATTTTTTATACTCCTTTAATATTCTTTAAATTTTTAAAAACTAGTCAGAAAAAAATAGTTCTTATTTCTTATTCAAGTTTGCTTGCTTTGTATTTACTCCCTTTTTTATTTAATAGACCATTTCCAATGTTAAGAGTATTGATACCTTTTCTCCCAGGTATTTTAATGTCAGTATCATTTGCTATTTCAAATCTGAGTAATCGATTAAGCAACATAATTTTTTATGTATTTTCATTAAGTTTGATATTTAATTTGTTTTTAAATTTTCAGCCAGAATACCACATAGATTGGATTGATGGATTTAATCCGGATACAGCTATAGAATTTATAGAACTCAACAATAATCAATGCAATTTTACAGGATATCTATATGGCGACAAAAGAGCTGAATATTACAGAATTCTTGAAACTATGTCCAGCGAAGTATATTGCGATCCATTTACATTAACTATTATAAAAAATGAATAAAAGAAAAAATGTTTAATAAATTTAAAAAAAATCTTCAAGAAAATTATTTCTTTTATTTGTTAGGTTTTTTATATTTAGTTACAAAATTACCTTCGATAAATCATAATTTACCTCCATATTATTTTGCATGCGATGAAGGTTTGTTCTCTGATGAAGTTTTTAGGATGTTACAGTTAAACTCACCCCAGCAAGAAATGTTTAAGTCAGGACCCTTAAATGTATTTCCCATTTATATATTGTATAAATTATTTATTGATATTTTTAATATAAGTTTTGAATATGTGAATCTTATTATATTTTCAAGATATGTTTTAACAATTGGTTTAAATCTACTGTCTTTATTAATGCTCAAAAAACTATTAAGTTTATTTTTTTCTAAGGAGGAAAGTAAACTTATAAATTTGGGTCTTTTGTTATTTGTTTTTTCACCATATTTGTTTGCCCAAACAAGGTTATGGTATCCAGACAGTTACCAGCTTGCTTTTTCTTTGGGATTGATATTCTATACGTTTAAAACAAGAAAAGAAAAGTTAGGTTTTAGAAATATTATATTTCTTTCTATTTTTTCTTCTTTGCTTTTTGCGACAAAGTACACAGGGGTATTTATTACTATCCCAGCAATATTTGTTGTAATAGAAAAATTATTTTATACATTTAAAGGATTTGATCTTTCAACTAAAATTCTGGAATTTTTAAAGTATTTTTCGGTCTCAATTTTAATTTTCATCACAATTAATTTAGGTATTTTATTAAATTTTGAACAGTTTCTTGATGATTTTTATTTTAATTTAAATAATTATGGAGGTAATTTCAAATTTACTTGGAGACTAATCGGAGGTACTGCATACTATTCTACGTTCTTATTTATAGTTCCTTTCTCACTCTTTTCTGTTTTTTATCAAATTACAGCCATTATTAGATTTTTAAAAGACAAGAAATATTTTGAGTTATTTACTTTTTTTATAATTCCTTTTTGTTTTTGCATTTATCTTGGTGGATTTTATTTGATAATTAATAGAAACATAAATTTTTTAATTCCACTTTTAATAATACCTATATCCGTTGGAGTTAAAGAAAGCTTACGTTTTCAATTTAAAACTTTACGAATTTTAAATTTAATCAACATAATTTGCTTAAGTATATTTCTTATTTATTCCTTTTCAACGACTTTGATGGATGATTTCGAAAAAGATTCAAGAATAGAAATGCAAAACTATTTGTTAAATGAACCTAGTTCACTATTTTCGTTAACAATAGGTATTAATGAGGGTTGTACTGGAGATTCACCTGCAGAGGGGATATTAAATACAGAAATTGATAGATTTATGGAAAATGATTATGATACGTATCTGTTTAATTCTCACTGGAACAGTACGATTAAGTTTCAAAAGCAGAATATTTTATTTGTTAATAATCATAAAAATACACATTTTGATTATTACTTGAATCTAGATTTATTTAACGACAACTTTTTTACTCAAAATAAAATATTAGAGATTAACCAAAATTATAAAATAAAAAAAATATTTGGAACAAATGGTCCAAAAATGATTTATTTAGTCAAAAAATAGTAAATTTAAATAAAATAAAAGTAAACTGCTCGCATTATTTCGTATAAGAGATTAAATGATGAATTTACAAATTCTACAATATTGAGTGGGTTAAGCAGTGTAGTAAATTTATTTAAAAAATTAAACGGGTTAAATAGATCAGAAAATTTTGGATCAAATGCAGGAATAGAAATATATAAAAAAACAAAAAAGTATGTTTTCATTGTTCGAGTTGACAGTTGTGTCACTGTTTTATCCTTATTGTTAAAGTGTAGGATACTAAAGATGCTGACAATCATGTAGATATGCCTTCCCCAATCTAGCGAAATTATAAATAGTGGAATAAAAGAGAAAATGAATATTACAGATAATACTAAATTATTTTTAAAAACATCAGAGAAAAAAAAGGGAGATAATACTAAAGCAGCGTAGAAAATATAAGTAATATACGCTGGTGAAGATTGATAATAAGAAACAGTTGTATTTATCGTTTCAAAAATGTCATATCCTAACCACAAAATTGCACCATCACAAAAGTCTCCATAATAATTGAAGTTTTTTAGATCGTTACAAATCAGGTTTGAAATATTTTCGGTTTTTGTAATTGATTTAAAATATAAAGAAAAATAAATAAAAAGTGGGGAGAAATATAAAGCTACATAATAATTTAAATTTTTCCGATCATAAAAATAAATATAAAAAGCAATAGGCATAAGAAAATAAATGTTATATTCGGCAGAAAAAACGCCAAGTAAATTCAAAATAACACTCAAATATAAAAAAGTTTTTTTATATTTTGAATTATATGAATAAAGAAAACAAGAAAATGTAGCAAGCCCTAATATTTCTTTTCTAAAAGAATATTCTAAATTTGACAAAGTAAACATAAGAAAACCCGGAGATACAAGAAACAAATAAGATAAATAATTTTGTTTATTTTTTACAAAAATCTTTATAACTGTATAAAAATAAAGAATTAATATTAAATCTATAAATAAAGATATTGTATATAAAATTTCTAACGGCAAAAAAGGTAAATCAATAAAAAATGAACCGAATAAACCTCTTCTAATAAATCCATAGTTATAATTTATCATCCATTCTGCCGTATACCACTGGTGTCCTCTATTAACAGGACCATTAATGTAGTGAATAAAATTGAGTATTGGAACTAATGTTAAAAAACCAAAAACATAAACTATTATGTTTTCCTTGTATTTAATTATTGAAGAAACTTTATTCATAAAAATAATTATCACATATTTAATGTAATTTTGTTAATTTATAATTTTAAATCAAGATAATTTCATTTAAAAAAATTAAATTAAAGTCTTCATTTTTAAACGCAAATTAGTTTTACATGTAGTATCAACAAGTGAACCAAAATTTAATTGAAAAAATTTGCGGACCAATTCCTGATAATTTTATTAAAGCAGAGCCCAAAGGCTCTTCATATGTCTTTACTAATGACCCAAATTTCAACCCAATAAATCTATATGATTTCTTTGGAAGAGGAGCAACGGTAAATTCCCTTGAGGAATGTTTTTACTATGTTGAATTAGGGTTTGAGCAAAACAAATTTACAATTTTCGATCTCTTACAAACGATTGGAGTTTTATTTTTTGCATATTTTTTCATAAAAGCAGGAGTTTTTGAAAAATTATTTAAACTACTAACCAAAAGCAAATCAAAAATATTTGAAATTTTAAAGTATATAGATAATTATTTTAAATTGAATTCAATAAATAAAAGTTTCCTTTATATACCATTTTTTTTACTCCTACTACTAAAAGGTTTCTTGTCATTTGAAATTGTAAAGAATAAATCTTCACTAATACCACCATTCATCGATGAGTACATAACGTTGGCATCTAATGTTAATTTTTTTAACACCTTAGATTTTAATGCAGGAAATTTCATTGGTGGAAATTATAGTCCAAACATTACATCAGGAATTATTTCAGCTATTGGAAAGGTAGTTGGATGGGAGCTAACAAAAGATTTTGTAATTTCAAGATATTTCAATTTTCTATGGATTGTTATATTGCAGATATTATTCTTTTTTATTCTTTCAAAGGTCTATAAATCTAATAATCATTTTTTGATTCTAGTTTCAAGCTTTTCAGTATTTTTAATTCCATGGTGGCAAGGCTCTCTTTATGGAATTGGTGAAATACCGTCAACTATTGTATTTATAAATTCTATTTTTCTTTTCAATAAATATAGAAAAACATCAATAATTTTATTTTCTTTCTCTATCTTTTTTGGCAAAACCTTACTTTTTTTACCATTCTTCTTTTTTTATTTAGTATATTTTTTAAAGGAAAGAACTATAACCAAATCTTTTCAAGATATTATTTTATTTTTATCCCCCTCAATACCGTGGTTATATTTAGTGAAATTGAAATACCCCACCAATAGTGTAAAAGATTACTTAGTTGACCAATTGAATTTCATTTTAGGGCATCAAACATCAGGACTTGATTCAAGCAATACAACCTTTTTTTCAAATTTTTACCAAACATTATTGGAGTCTGAATTTGGTTATTGGAATACTTACGAAAAAGTTAGGGTTATATTAATTCCACTTATATTTTTACAATTTATTTATCTGAATAGAAAATTAATTGATCAATTTTTTGGTTATATAACAATACCTTTAATGACATCCTTTATTTCAATTTATTTATGGTTTTTTATAATGAATACCACAAAGTGGATTAGACATTCTCAGCATTACACAATTGTCTTAATTATTACAATTTTGTACTTATTAAATTTTAAAATTATAAAAAATAGAATTCATATTTTTGTTTTTGCCTCATGTCTTATTTACTACATAGACAATCAAAAGAATTTAATAGCTTACTTTGTTTTAATAATCTTTTTTGTAATATTTTTAAATTCAAAATTTCACAATATCGATTTATTAAAAGCTACATTAGTCACTCTTTTGTTTATTGAGTTTTTAATTCCAGTCAACAATAGAGGGATTCAAGAAACAAACTCTTTCGAAATACAAGAGTGTGTTCAGAAGATTGATAGTGACAACTGTAGGATTGAGTATCTAAATCGTAAATAGTTTAATTAAATTTAGTATATATTTTAAATAAATCTCTTAACATTACAATTGGATCACGAAGAAGAGAGACAGAAGAAGAACTATCATGCCGGTAGCTTATTGGAACTTCTGATACAGTTATTTTATTTTGCATACATGACATAATTAAATCAAGATCATACATGAATCCATCAACAGTTAACTGAGAGCTGATAATCTTGACTTTTTCTGAATTTAAGAACTTAAATCCGCATTGTGTATCATAAATATTCAATTTAAAAATTTTTCTTATCAAGCTATTAAGAAAGTTTCCAGCAAGCTGTCGCCGAACGGGGATCCCTTTTTGAATTCCAATTTTTCTAGATCCAATTATTAGAGATTCATCTTGAGAAAACCAAGACTTTTCTACCTGACTTATGTCTACTGACATATCGGCATCAATTATTAAAACTTGATTGAAACTACATTCTTCCAAACCTCTTTTTATTGCGAAACCTTTACCCCTTATACTCTCTTCTATTATTGATATTTTTGGATTTTTAACTGAACTATTAAATTTTATAAATGTGTCATCTGTTGAGCCATTATTTACTAGCAATATTTCATATTCAATTTCATTTTCTTGAAGCCATTTTGCAATTGAGTCTAAAGTAGTAAAAACTTTTTTGGATTCATTAAAACAGGGGATTATCACACTTAGCATAAACTAAGTATAGGTAGTAATGATATAAATGGACCTTTGCAGCTTTCTACTAATTTATTATTTAAAAATTAATCATTAATAATTTAACTACAACTTGAAATTTTTAAAACCTTGAATTCCGTACTTTTATTTGAAGAAAGAACAGAATATTTACAGGTATTGAGAATCTGATTTTGAACTAAGCCGCAATTAAAACTATCAAAAATAAAATAATAACTATCATTTAAATATCTCAATCTTTCAAAATCTTCATATTTGATTGGTCTGCTGTTAAAAAATGATAAACTTTCAGCTGCTTCAGAGCAAGAGTGATATATGTCTTTATCCGAAGGCACTTCTAACAATACATTATTAATATTTGCTATTCCGTACCACCTATCAAATCTTGGTTCAAAAAGAAAAGTAGTTGAAAAAATAATTAAAAATGGAAGCAAAATTGTAAAAACGGCTTTTTGATTTGGAATTAATTTATAATTTTTAAATATATAAGCAAATAAAATAGCAACTGAATAAATCAAAATTCCTGATAAATAATAGTTACTGATCCTAAAAGTTGTGATAAGCAGTATTACGATAAAATCATAAGCTATTAAACCAATTAACAGTAAATCTTTTCTTTTAAACACAAAATAAGAAGCAAAAAGCAGGGATATAAAAATAAAAATTAAATCGTACGAATTTATGAAATTGTAAACTATATTTTTGATTAGAGAATTACTAATGTTGTTTTTAATTTCCAAGGTGTAGGAACCTCTAAAATTTATAAAGACAAAAACAGCCATAATATTTGAAATTGTCATTCCAACTAAAGCAAATAAAGTTCTTTTTTTGTTAAACCTTGAATCAAAATAAATCAATAACAATATAACAATTAGAGGAGAAGCTTCTAATTTTATTAGAGGAATTAATAATCCCAAAATAAAACTCAAAAAGTATTTTTTGTTTACTTTGTATTGCAACAAGAAAAGTAAAAATGTAAAAATTAAAAAAATGTATTTTACCTGAAGGCTTGGAAAGAAAAAATAATCTGTGAAGTAAGGATAAACTAAAAACACAATTAAAAATATACCTGGATCTATTTTTATAAATTTAGAAAATACTTTATAAATAATAAATATTTCAAAGAAGATGTATAAAAAGTTAAAAAAATAATAAAAATTACTACCAAAAAAATTTAAAATTGAAATATTTATAAAGTTTGTTACGTAAGCGAGAATAAAAAATCCACCCCACCCTTCAATTTGAAATTGAATAAAGTTATCGTATAAATTTGGATACTTTTGAATAAGTGTTGCATCATCCATTAACCCAGGGGAATTAAGTTTTGTAAAAATGTTGAAAATTAAAAAAACAATAAATAGTAAAAACAAAATATACTGCAATAAATCCAGTAAATTAAATCTATGTTTAAAAATTGATATTTGGTTTCTTGCTTTCATTTTTTTAATCTCACAATCTAATTATTTCATCAACTAAGATATATACATAAAGAACATGAAAGACTTTATAGTTCGTAGTTTAACAATTTATTTATCACTACTCATTTTTTTTGGAAAACCTTTTGCAAAATTAATTATTGGAAATCAATATTTTTTTGTTTACTTCTTGTTCATTATTTATTTATTATTTTTCTTACAAAAATTAAAAAATAAAAACTTGTTTGATACTTTCATATTTTCCTATTCATTGCTTGTTTTAATTTTGATTATAAATATCTTTATGTATGGTACAGAAAATATAAAAATTGGCTTTATGCTTCTAGTTCCGTTAGTTGGAAAAATTTCTTACGATTACCAAGATGCTATATTTGAATATTTCAAAAAAGTTAAAATTTTAGTAGTTAAATATCAGTTTCCTATATTTTTAATAATTGTAATTCAAACTTTAGTCGGTAGATCTGGTTCATACAGTTTAATTCATTACGAGGTTTTTTTTATTGACGGTAATATTTTTAATTTTAAATCACAAAGAATTGCTGTACTGCTTATAGTGCTAGTTTTAATAATTTCTGATGAATTAAAGCTAGGTTCTCAATTTGTAATAGCATTGTGTATAGGGTTATTACTTCCTTTAGCACGATCAGTTTTTATTATTTATGTGGTAATTTTTATTATCTTCTTATTATTTAAAAAACTAAGGGTAAAAAACTTGAAAATTTTTATTTTTACTATAATTTTTATGTTTTCTGGAGTTATTGATTATATAGGATATTATTCAAATATTTATTTAATCAATAGCGTTGGGGAAAATCACTATACATTATTTTGTCAATTTGTATATGACTCAAAAGGAATTGATAAAGAAAAAAAATTAGATATGGAAAATTCTTTTTACGAACTTAATTTACCTCAAGAAACATATCCACGGTTTTTTAGTACTTCTACCGTTCTATCTTTTTTGAATATCGAAGTTAATGAAAGTCAAATTATTACCCGTGGAAAAAAAGGTTTATGTGAAAAATTATTAGATTTATCTAGAACTGAGATTGGCGTACAGCAAAATCAATTGGAAGCAAATGCAAACTTCCGCATTCTTATATGGAATTATGCATACGAACAAAGTAAAGAAAACTTTATTTTTGGTTCAGGTTTAAATGAAAATATTCTAAATGGATATGATTATGCTTTTACAAACACCCATAAGACTAAATTATGGCATTTACACAATAGTTTTTTGACTATTTACGCTTATTTTGGATTAATAGGTCTATTGTTGATTTTATTTCTCATGATATTACTTATTAACAATATTAAATTTATAAATTTTAAAATATTATTAATGCTATTTCCTCTAGGACTACTTTCATTATTAGAGGCTGTACTTGAAATTCCAGATTTAGGAATTCTATTTTGGTTTTTACTAGGGCTTTTATCTTCAAACAAGAAGTATGTTTAAGTAATAGAGTTTATTTTATAGATTTTCAAGAATTTTTTTACCAAAAATAAAAACCTTTGTGGGCGCTACAGGATTTGAACCTGTGACTTCTTCCTTGTAAGGGAAGCGCTCTGCCGGACTGAGCTAAGCGCCCGTAAAGTAATATGGTACCTTTTAAATAAATTTAATAATGATTAATTCGACATTAATAAAATTAAACTACTAAAAATATTACATTGCTATCTTTTCAAACAATATATTGTATTAAAATTGCAATCAAGGAATAAAGTAATTAAAAAAAGTAGTATTAATTAATTTTGCATTCCTACCTTTATTTTTACAGCTTATATTTACCCAACAAC
>MDSV01239333.1_pt1 | contig 17186 bp, 16 predicted proteins | sample 810851 | NCBI WGS metagenome assembly MDSV01 (sample SAMN05326640, study PRJNA326480) | marine metagenome | isolation source: seawater | place: Atlantic Ocean: North East | collected 2012 | reverse complement strand
TGTTTCATATTTTATTGCTGGAAATATAAAAGAAGATAAAGGATTTGCGCTTAATACGTGGGAATCTATAGAATGGAATAACGCAAAAGTGATTATCAAACATGACATTGCAATTTGCATGGGAAAATATTATTTTAATTCTTGTGACGGCGATTCTGTCGAGGCGGAATATTCTTTTGTTTACCAGAAAAATAAAAATAATAAATTGAAAATAATTCTTCATCATTCATCCGTTCCATATAACAAAAGAACATCATATACATCTATTATTTCTAATATTATGAAAAGTGCGTTAAAATAAGAATATGGCATAAGAAAATATGGATTATTCGTATTAATGTCGACGCAAGTTTTGAATTCTGTAGATGAATTTGAAAGTTACTCAGTATATATAGTTACAATACAATCAATAATTATAAAGTTTTTAACCGAAGCTATTAAAGACATTTTACCAGATACGAATATCGAAGTAAGTAAAGAAGGCGTTCGTATATTATCGATGGACCCAACACACACAACACTTGTACATATGAATTTAGGATGTGCAAACTTTGAAAAATTTCATGTTACACATAATCAAATTATTGGTGTTAACATGATAAATTTGTTTAAACTCATTAAAACAATAACAAATAATGATACATTAGCTTTATTTGTCCATAAGAATGATATGAACCACTTAGGTGTTAAAATAGAGAACTCTTCAAGAAAAGCTTCTACAACATTTAAGTTGAACTTGATGGACTTGAATAATGGGAATATTAGAATACCTCCAGCACAATTTTCTTCAGTAATAACTATGAAATCGACGGATTTTCAAAAAATATGCCGTGATATGGTAAATATATCTGACGAAATAGAAATCAAAGCTGTAGATAATAGCCTAATATTGACATGTAAAGGTGAATTTGCAGAACAAGAGACAGTTATTGGGGAATGTTCATCAAATGGCATTTCTTTCTGTCAAAATTGCAAAGACTCCGAAATAATTCAAGGAATCTTTTCTTTGAAATACTTAACCCTGTTTGCAAAATGTACAAATTTATGTCCATCAATACAAATATATTTGAAAAATGATTATCCATTAATTGTTTGTTATAATGTTGGTAGCTTAGGTGAAATTAAGATGTGTTTGGCTCCAAAACATGCTGCTTCTACCTAAATTATTATTTAAAAAAATAATATTGCATAGAATTATAACATGGCTATTGCAGGTGCTCTATCCAGTATGATTGGTTCCGGTGTTGAAGGTTTCGAAGCGTCTAAACAAAGAGAAAACCCAGGGTACACTGTACCCAAATCGTGGATAAACTTCGTTGTTTTCCTTATTCTTTTAATGGCTGTTGCCTTTTTCGGTCAGCTATTATGGAACGAACTTCTTTCAAAATACATAACTGTATTAAAACCCCTGCCAACTATCTGGCACGCGGTAGCAATGTACATTGCTATTGACATCTTCTTTGGCAATGCTTAATTGTATATACCATGGATGTCATCAAAGAAAAACCCCCTAAATTTCATGATTTGGTCGTCGGTTATTCTCTTTTGAGATAGCTGTTCGAAATCACCATTTGTTAACATGTGGTGAATGAAATATAGACAATATACGCCACATTCTGTCGTTCCATATTGATGTCTCTTTCTATTGATATTAATCTTAACTGGGCCGCCGGTGGACATACCTTCGTCGTGAAACCTTTGTATTAATTTATACACTTCTTTTGGTGGTTCGTCTCCTATGCTGTCAAAAAATGTAATTTCTCGTTTTTTGAAGTCAATAAATAATGAAATCCAATGTTGACCCGGTTTATTATGTGGGTCTGTGTTAAAAATCGCTCCGAAATGGTCGTATTTCTTTTCTAGTTCTGAATAACCGTAATTACACAATTGACTATAAGCGCACTGGCCAGAATTATCACGAGTATCAAAATCAATGGGCGCTGGATATAAAAATAAAAATTTCTTGAATTTTTTTTCATATGCTTTCATAGCTTCAAACAAATCCTCGTCACTCAACCATTGATTTGGTTGATTCATCCATTCTTTTGGAACTAAAGGCGCAAACGATTTGCGTAGGCGGCGCGTTTTGCCGCCTTTGATCCACTTATCCTCATGTTCAGTTTTGTTTCTAATTCGTAATTCTTTCCATAATTCTGTTTTGGTCATACGCCTAAAGCTAGATATTTTATTTGTCTTATTCTTATTATTCCATTCAATTGCCAGATCTATTAATTGTTTTTTTGTATAACATGTTGGACGTGGTGATTTTAAATCATTACATCTGCGTCTTCTTGTTAATTGCATAATATATACAAATAAATAATGTATAATCACGAATACTTAAAGTTATACAGAATTAAGTGTAATAAAATACATGAAAAGGATGATGCGCTCGAGTGGCTGCGGAACGCGACGCCGCCACCCGACCAGTCTATATTTGACATATTAAGTTATCAAAACAAAATGGATGTAAATAATAAAATTATTTTATCATTTCCGGATGAAATAAGTGAAATAGATGACAAGATGGAAAAAATAATATGTGCATCAATAATTCAACGCTCCTGGCGTTCAGGTGCAGCGCTGCGCTCTCGAACAAATAAACTACTCATTACCATTGGCATCGCATCTATAGCGGCGGTGGTCTTTATCGCATCGTTTACCACAAGGTTTCAATCATAAAAATTAACGACAATAATATATACTTTTCATATTCACATCTCTTATTATCTGGTAAAGGATTCAATTTATGTGTCCATATACGTTCTACGGCAAAATAACACAAAAAGGTGATTAGTATTCCTCGAACGAGTCCCATATCTAGTCATAATAAAATAATTATTCTATTATCATTTACTCATCTAGTTTATTTTCAAAAGTAAATTTGTTTATATGAATGTATCGACCCGCATCTTCTGGTAATAGCGCACCTTTACCAGGATATAAATAAGGAACATGTTCCAACATACCTGTATGCAATAATTGTCCATTTAAATATACATCAATCATTCTTAGATTTTGTCTAATTTCTATCTTATTATTTCGTTGAAAAGAAACACTTGGTGTTCTAATACGCATTACTTTTGCCTGAGACGCCGCATTTGTCCCCTTATTTCCGGATGAATCACCAGGTGGTGGTGGTGGAGGACATAGACAACTATCTTTCTCTTCACTCTCATCTTCAGCTTCGGCTGCATCAACAGGATGCGTAAAATTCTCTATTAAAGGAGCATTTATAAAATATTCTGTTACATCTTTCAATTTATTCTGTCTTGTATCATAAACATATCTATTTTTAGGTGAGTCGTCCAAATAGTCTATAATTAATTGTCCAGTACTCATTTTCAACTTTATCAGTGGAGATATTCTATCATGTATAATGTGAATATGCTTTGCACTAGCGCTGTAAAACACATCAAAATCAATATAATAAGTATTTTTCATATTAGGTGTTGGTTCTGCCAACATAGTTTGGGTTGTTTTTTGCACTTGTGTATATACATCAGGTTTTTGTCTATTTCTTCTCTTAATTATGTATACTATTGCTAAAATTATTAACACTATTAATACTAAATAAAATACTGCCGTGGATTTTTTTATTTCCATTATAAGGATTAAACATTTTTATTGAAATAATGGATCATATAATTGTTATCTTAAGAGGTCATGAAAGAAACACTTTCAAAAATAATAGACTTAAAAACTTTGTTCACCTACTTAACAACAATTTTCAAAACATACAATTTATTGTACACACATGGAATTTAAATGAAGCTTCAAAAAGTTGGAGACAAACTGAACACAACCCATCTATTATTCATAAGACAGATGTTGAAACTTATTTTGATATAAATAATATTAATATTGTAATTGAAGATGAAATTAATATATATATTAAAGGAAGACAACATTCTAAAATAGGTTCGATTCCTGTTATATCTTGGAAAAGAATGTGGTATGGTCAAAAATCTGCAATAGATATCGCAGATGTTGGCGATGGGTGTGGAGTTCATGTTCTAAACATGAGAATAGATTTTTTTGAATGTGATACTACAAAAAAATATAAATTTGATGAACAATCAATAATTGACAAGCTCAATGTATCGCTATCGATGCCGGACATTATAACATTTATGCATGATGCTGCCGAATATGATGGTATAGACAATTTATATATATCTAATTATACCAATATTAAAAGATTGATTTATCATTTCAATGATAAGCTAGATTACATTACAGATAAATATACGTTTCTATTATTTCACGAAAATATGGTTTTTTATGAAGCACGATTGTTAGAGGGTGTTAATTTATTACCATCCTCACCTATCAAATATTATTGTGATATTGCTTATAATCAACTGTCTTTATGAATACGCGCCTTAATTCATTATTAATTACAATGCCTCTGTTAATATATAAAACATTATGAAAATATTTAAAATTCTATTAATCAATTTAATAAATGATGTATGTGAACCATTATATGACTATAATCAATATTTGTTAAAAAGATTTTTTGAATATGCACTCACAGATAAAGAATACATAAAAAAATTAAAAAGTGGTTCGACTGGACTAAATAAAATTGGGTATTGTCCTAAACATGAAAAAGTTGTTATGACAGCATGTATTCAATCATTATCATTTAACAATGACTCAACCAATTATAAATTATATTATTCTGATTATTTAAAATTCAAAACCACATTTATGGGATGGCGTGGACGTTCTGAATGGTTTGATTTCCATAGAACAGTATTGTCACATTTTATTTGGAATGAAAATCTTGAAACTTTTATGTGGACCTGGACGGAGATGAATAAATATCTTAAAAATTTTAAAAATAGATATCCTAAAATATCTGATTGGAGAAGACGTTGGTATATTCAAGAAGTTGGGAAAATAAAAATATATCTTGCTCAAGTCTGTGCAGCTTCTGAAAAAATAAATATTTTAGAATATCTGATTAATCAGAACGTTATTCATAATAATTCACAACTATATAAAGTATTAATTAAATTGGGTTTGGTGACAAAAAAGAATAAAATTTGTCAAGCAGAATTTGTTAAAACTCCTGAATGGGAATGGTTACGTTGTGACCTCCCCGGGATGTCACATAAACTAAACACATATAAATGTCTTGATATATGTATAGAAACCGATTCATTTAAATCACGATTAATAGATATTTTCAAATATCAAGATTCTATATTTTTTTGGAAATTTTTCTTATATTTAAATGAAGATCAATTCTTATTTATTAATAACAGAAATTTTGTACAAATTATTAATAATTTGATAGAACCAGAAATTCCTGAAAGCATTAAACAAAATGTTGTTCAAAGAGTTTTTGAATTCAATGCAATTATTAAATTTAATTTAATAAAAAAGATTAAATTTTGTTTAAAAGATTTTAAAATAGATATATGTAAAGCTATAAATATAGTTACAAATATTATTAAACATGACGAGAATGCTGATTTGACAAAGTTTGAAGATTTTTGTCAATGTACTTGTATGCAGCCTGGGTCGCCTGCAGGTCTTGATTCACAACAAACATATTGGTTATACAAACTATTCAAAGACGGCGCCATGTCAACTATAAATCAGTCACTAAAGTCTAAACAAATTGCAAGAATAAGAGCAGGAATAAAAGATGAGTGTCCAATTTGTTATAATACTATTAATCGTAAATCTTTGTGCATCCTTCCATGTGGACATGCTTTCCACAAAAATTGTATTATAACGGATATACATTCAAGAACGAATGACACTGATTCATATAATTGTCCAATATGTCGTTCTAAAATAATACCAGAATCTATTCATGATTCATTAATTTAATACAATTCCATTATTTATTTGTACTAAATCTGCAATAATCCGGGAAAAACCACCACCACTTTGTACAAAATACTTACTATTACTCATATAAGATAAATCAAAATCGGGTTCTCTTCCACTTATTATTTTTGTAATATATTTTTGACTAAATATATTGCGGACACTAGTAATATATTCTATGCTTTTTGGATACCTTTTACTATTATGGTAATATGAAATTATTTCAACATTACGTATATCATAATTTCTTATAATTGATAAGATTCTATTATAATAATTTCGCGTTTTAACATAAAATAAACCATTGTTATATTTTCTATTTTTTTGAAGATGTTCTTCTACAGAATAAGGACTCTTTTCTAAAACATCACCACAACGTAAATGAACAACTAAAGTAAAACGCCCAGGACGTTTAACTGTTCTGCTATTTATTATAGATATGAGAGTATTATAATCTTTTTCATGTTGTGTTCTTTTCATATATTCAACAGCAATTGAATTTGGATAACATTCTCTATGATATTTACCCAATAAATTACGATGTTTATTAGACTTTATAATATCACCACATCTATATTGTTTTTTTTCACAGTTAATCAAGTTCAGACTGCCGCCGCCAAAATTTTCTTTCCGTTGTTGTGGCGTGAATGCTGGGTGGCGCATGCATGCGACCACCGTCGCGAGCGCGACGCAAAAAATCGTAAAAACAATTACACATATATTCATTAAAGATTAATTATATTTTTTTTGCTCATATGCGCTGGCCTAGGGCCCTAGGATTTCATCAACCAAACCATACTCTAAACACATGGAAGAATTTAACCATTTATTATCGAATAATAATATATTTGATAATGATTCGTTATTTAATTTAGAATGACATAAATATATTTGTTTTGCAAAATCCATATAAATATTCATATTATCCATTTCTTGTTTCATAAATCCATATGTTCCTTCGCTAGTTCCAGATAATTGATGTATTAACATTAGGGAACGTTGTCCCATATATCGCTTATCACAACACACACTAATTAATGTGGCGGCAGAAGCGGCATAACCTTCAATATAAGAATATACGGGTGATTTTAAACGTTCAATCGTATCAATAACATTAAATGTTGGTAATAATTCGCCACCAAAAGACTGAATATGCAAATGTATTGGTTCATCTGTTTGTTCAATATCACACAACGTCCTGGTTAATATTGCACATGTTTCAACGGTCACATCACCATAAAAATAAATACTACGAAGATTGTTTGATTCACTTGTATCGAGTTTCTTAATTGCCCTGCTTGCGGAGGTCGCATTGCCATTTATTGGTATAATATGCACACCGGGTGTGGCGGCAACAGGAACTGTATTTATAATTATTCTACGCGACACATCAAGACCAAACGCATTTAATACAATAAAAAGCAACCTATACATGTATATTTTAAAAATTCTTTAAATAGTATCACTAGAACGCAAGACTTTATTTGTTGGAGGACCCGCTTGAATTGTGTCAGGTCCAGATACATCGTCGCCGCGTAGAGGAGAAAATGTCAAGGCGAGGGGTGAAGAAGCCAATTCATCAGTATGTGGAAAAGGCGTAATTGGGGCGTCGGCCGCGTAGGCGCCAGGCCCTTCGCTTTCCGGCCAATATTTAGACCAATTATTCGATTCTTCTTTCGAACAAGCCTGACTGGATAGCTGGCGGCGTTCCTCACTAAATTTTTCAACAATATTTTTAATATTTTTTATTTTTTCTAAAACGTCTACCTGGCGACCTTCGGCTTGACTGGAAACAACATCTAATTTAATATTTTCAATATCATCTAACAATTCTTTAAATATACTTTCATCAAATCCGGAGTCGCTTTCGCACGCAGCAAGCAGACTTGTGCATACGTTCATCCAAGCTGTGGATTCATCAATATATGTTTTGTGTAATGTATCATAAGATTCACCCATTTGTTCACATTTCTTAATAAACTCTAGTATTTTTGAAACATTCATTTGTTCTTTCTTTTTAGAAAGAATGTCTCTTGCACTTTTTATTTTGGATTCTGAATCCATTATATTTAATAACATATTATTTACATTTAAAAGGCATGCACCAGAGGCGGCGATGCCTCTGTGGAAGCATGTTTATGATTTAATAAGTCAAGCTCATATTGATAGACATTACCAGTATCATCATCAACTTCTGTAAAATCAGTATAAGTTATTCTTTCATCTTTGTCATTTAGAATAACTATGCGATGATTTGATGTATCAATATCATATAAAAATTCAGTTTTCATAGAGGCTTTTTTACTTCCGGGTACATCTCCCGATTTTTTGAAAACTCCATTATGAAGAACATGATGGTCATAAGTCGATATTATTCCAGAATTTACAACTAAATTGGCATCTTCTCCCGAAAACTTCATAGCTCCTTCAACAACACTATTTCCAAACAATTCATCTCCTATTTTAACATTTTGAATATACTTAAAATTGCCATTTCTCATTAATATTCGTGTATTAAATGCAAAACAAGATGCTTTCTTGCGCTTTTTATTTCCCTTCTTTTTCTTTTTGAAACTCTTTTTCCCCTTCTTTTTCTTTTTACGACTCTTTTTCTTCTTTCTTTTCTTCCTTCCACCTAATTTATTAAAAATATTTTTTGCTTTATTGGCCATGCCAACAGCGTCTTTAATTTTATTAGGTATTGGTTGTTGAATCGTTTTCGTTGCTGGTGCTCGATCAATACCTTCTGCAAAAAAGTGGTTATAAAAATCGCAGGCTTTTACCTCAATAACAGAAACTACATTTTTTTGTTCGTTTATTCTTTCTACTTTCCAATTGTACTTCATGTTTACTCTAGGATCAATTTGTGAAAAAGCTACTGTACAAGCATCCCATGCACTTCGTTCCTTGCGCCGGTTTCTCAAATATGTTTTCTGGAATTTTTCTCTAGTTTCTTTATCCATTATATAGTCTTTTAGGTCAGTTGGTCTATAGCATGTATCAATCGCATAACCATTGCCCAGTGTTCTAATTCTATTTCTACAAATTTTTCCTTTGTGTTTAAATTTGTAATAACCTAAAGCTTCAGAATCTGTATTTTTGAATTTTATAGGTGATCCAAATAGTTCAATAAAACATAATATTACAAAACTAACTGTTATAAAAGTACAAGTCATTCTATAATATTTATGATTTTGTGTATAAAGACCATCTGTTACTCTACTAATAAACAACGCCCATGCTTCAGATCTACCAGAACAAATAGGTCCTTTTCTTTTTAAATTATTATACAATCTAGTCATATTATAGAATTCGTCTTTCTCTTCATCATCTTTATATACAAAATTATTCATAGCTTCTTCAAGATCTTCATCATCAAGAACCGTTTCGTATTTTCTTATCCATGAACACAATCGGGTTCTATCAATTTCATCTTGTTCTTCAGGCGTTCGCTTCGCAGGCGGTGGCGGCGGTGGTGGTGGCGTATCAGGTGTATCTACCCATCTTGCGCTCGGTGGCGAGGAGGCCGTCGCAGGCGCGGCAGAAGAAGGCTCATCCTCCGGCCCAGAACGATTATTCTCCTTTCTTTTCTCGTTTCTATCTAATTTTTCTGCTAATTTAGCAAGTTTTGGCGACAGCAGATTCTGCTCCGAGTCGCTGGGTGTTGCGGCGTCAGGCGCTCGCGACTCATTCAGATGAGGATATTTTTCAACTCCCGAAATCGCTGCCCAATCAAACATGTCTTCCGCTTTGCGTTTTTCAGGGGCGCCACCAACACGGACATTGGCCTGCGGCCCAGTATCATGTATTGGATTTTTAGTCTCCGGTGGTTTTGTCCATTCTGGCGGATCGGACGCGGCAGCAGTGTCATGGGTGGCAGCACCACTCGCGTCCGTCGAAGCGGCGCTGGCAGTGGACACTCTCTTTTTAGCTGATTCTGGTGCATCTTCTAGCTCGCCGCCACTCACGTCATTAAAGGCGGTGACGTCGGTTGACACTCTCTTTTTAGCTGATTCTGGCGCTATTGTCTCCTGTTGCGCATTTAATCCAACATCATCTACTGCAATTACTTTTGATTCTCCAACGGCGACTGTTTTATTATCGCTATTTCCGTCGTCGTCGTCGTCGCCTGACATTTTTGAAAATTGTTTTTTAGCGTGTAAATACTTTTCATATATATACCCAACTATAAAAACACAAAAAAAGATACAAATTGTTGATAATTGTCCAAACCAAATATAAGAGAAATGAATAGGAAGCCACAACAAAAACCCAATCATTTTATATACATCTCTAACTGATTTCAGTGGTGCTCTTGGTATTAACTTAAATATACATAATGCGACGACTAATAATAGCATTGATACTATTGTTGAACCAAATACAGTTTCATATCCCTCTATTCCTTCATATTCGGGTGGATTATCGTTAAAAACTTGTTTATCACAATCTTTGTGAGGGTCGAGGTCGCTAGCGACCGAGTCTCTCTTGGTGCAAACTGCACTCGCCGTATGAGATTGCGGAATGGTGCTTGTTGTGGGATGGTAATATAAAAATTCCTTCTCTCCAAGTGCTCTTTCACTTTTAATAGGTGGACATAGATTTTCAACTTTCTTAAAATTTTCAGGGTCAATATCAACAGGTTGCTGAAAAACAATTGTTTTGTTTTTTTTGTCATTATAAATGTAATAGGCTGTATTAGATGGTAATACTTGCTGCGCAGACCATTCTTTTGAAGTTCTAATTTTAACTGTTTTATCTACATTGAATTGACCAACCTGAACATTCAAAAATTGTGAGAAAAAATCCTGAGAATCACAAAACCCCCTTGATGTTCTTAAAAAAAAGGAGATTATTAAATTATTATCTCTTCCTTTGTGTATGAAAGTACATTCGCCTATTATTGTCGGATCGTTAGGATAACTAATATGCCTTCTTTTTCCAATAAAAATCTTATCTAACTTATAAGGGCTATTGTTAAAATACACATCCATGCTCCCATTTCCGATATATTTGAAATATAGATGACCTTTCTTATTATATACATATTCGATATCACCTTTTGAATATGTACATCTTAGTCTACACAATAAATCACATCTTATAGAACGAGCCGGATCTATTATAATTGGTTCTAATGATGAAACATTTGTTGACATTACTCTATATCACAAAATTTACTCGGAGCAAAAAAGCGAATTTCTACGTATATATATTCTCTTAACATCAAGTTCTTCTCTTATAATTTGATATAAAAGCTGTTTAGTAGAAGCTTTTAATTTAGGTTGTTCAAGAACATAGAAGTTAACTCCATCTTTTGCTATTTTCATACGAAATCCCATTTTGTATATATAATATAAATACGCATTTATCTTGTTTTTTTAATAATTTAAATGATAATATGGTTTCATTCAGCGAATTGATTCAACGAAGAAAGGACCTACAGGCATATAATAATCAAGATGTAGAAAGAAAGAAGGTAACTACGGATGGTATACGAGAGACTAGAAGAGGAGAAAACTACTTGGTATATAGCGGAACAATTACACCTGTAGATTATGGTTCGACTGTGGAATTAAGTTTAGAAATGGATGATGTTCCCGGTAATTTATATATTAATCTTAAAACATTGCAGACATCAGAAGTAAAAGCTATTTTGTCATCTGTATTACTAAGTTTATATACGTTCTTTGAAGCATCTGATATAAATATAAATAGTTTCGTTTTTGCTGAAGGTAATAACGAAACATTAAATGTTAGTTTTGTAACATCAATTAAAAATAAAAATGGTTTACTTGTAACATCAAATGATTTAGACTTAACAAGTCAAGGTGGCCTAGCATCATTAATAAACGTAATTGAAAATTCTTTTGTAAATACAGCAAACTCATCTCTTGAAGAAGGTGACACAGAATGGATAGCTGATGATTTTAATATATTAGATATTACAATGTCAGCTTTAACACCCGAACCGGAACCAGAACCACAACCTGAACCTCAGCCTGAGCCTCAGCCTGAGCCTCAGCCGGAACCACAACCGGAACCACAACCGGAACCACAACCGGAACCAGAACCACAACCAGAACCTGAACCACAACCGGCTCCTGAACCACAACCGGCTCCTGAACCACAACCAGCTCCTGAAACACAACCAGCTCCTGAACCACAACCGGCTCCTGAACCAGTTCCACAATTTCCGCCAACTGGCTATGAAAATTATAAAGCAGCGGCGCGTATTACAAACGAAGGCAAATTACAAATGAGATTAAATGATAGTGTATTTAACGAAAAAACTTTCAGTGGAGCCCGCAATCCCGATGATCCCCTGTATCTATGGGGAATATTAGGTTCTTTTATTTTTAGCGCCGATAATATGGGTACTTTCATCGACGACAGTGGTGTAGACCGCAATTCCGCATATACGTGGGAATCGCAAGGTGGAAATAATCAATACACTTTAGCAGTAAATGCTATTGATGGTGTAACGCAAGATTCCGATATGTATCAATTTACAAAAAATACTTGGACAACAATATCAACTGGTATTGTTAATGGCCAAGTAAGAGAAGGAGATCCACCACCATATACATATATTTCATTAATGCCCAATTATACATATGCTAGTCAAGGTAATCCATTCACAGCGATTGGTGGTTCGAGCAATAATGATTTCATTGTTGTTAAGGCGGATGGTGTAACAATACAAGAGTAATTCAAATAAAAAATTATATAAATTAATAACCTATGGTGCAGCCACCTTTTAACCATATGATGTTTTCAAAAAATATTACCATAACAGATTTCAATTATGGCACACCAGAAAATGGTTTTCAAGATGCTGATTTAACACCCTTTTTAAAATGGTATAGAAATATTCCTGGTGGAATCAGTCCATATAATAATGGTTTATATGAACCGAAACATCCTTATACACATCTAGTCTTTATAAATAATATTACTAGAACAGATTTCAATTATGGTACAATAAGTAGTGGATTTACAGACGGAGACCTAACTCATTTTCTTAAATGGTATAGAAACCAATCAGATGGTACTAGTCCTTATTACGAAGTACCACCACCAGAGCCGCAACCAGAACCAGAACCTCAACCGGAACCAGAACCACAACCAGAACCTCAGCCGGAGCCAGAACCAGAGCCAGAACCTCAACCTGAACCAGAACCATATGCTGATTTACGTGTTTTAATGGACCAAAGTACTGGTATGATTACATTAGTTGGAATGAATGAAGAATCTTTAACCGATTTAAAATTAAAAATTGTTCAATTAGTATTCGATGATTCATATGGCTGTGACGGAAATACTTATAATTGGGATACAACATCATTCAATGATAATAGCGATTGGTTACTAGAAAACTCTGGTAATTTTGGGAATAATGTAGTAGTTAATCAAGATGTTAATTATATCGCAAATTGTCTGACTAAAGCAACTGTTATTAATGTTAAAGATAATATTATTAATTTGATTCATATTGGTAATGCGATTGGGGGTGGTCGACCAAAATTAGATGTCGTATCCAATCTTACTCAAGTAGTATTATATAATCCTAATTATACTTCAAATCAAAATAAAAATATAACATTTAGAAAAGACCCTTTTATAAATGAACGTAGCTTAACAATTATCAATTCTTAAAAAATATAATTTATTTTTTAATGGAATCACTTATTCAATTTAACACCAGTCCTATAATATTTTATACAACTAATATTTCAGGAAATGATCATAAATATCAACAAAAACAAATATTTTTATCAAACTATTCTACTAATTTTAAAGTATCTTTGTATTTGATGTTATTTGGAATAGATTCTAATTGGTCTAACTGGGAAATACTGGATGTTTATACTCCATCTGTTAAAAGCGATAGGCTGTATTTTTTTTTTACGAACTATCAAGATTATACTGATTATACTGAGAACAAATGGATGGAACAGGAGCTCAGAGATTATATGAAAAAAAAAATTTTTGAATATAAATATTCAACTGATTTCAAAATATCTTTATTTTCAATGTTGAGTTGTGTGTCTGCAAGTCATCAAATTACAGATATTTATAAACCAATTCCAATTCTTAATTATGATAAGAAATATTCATTACTTTATGAACCACATCCTGAAGATTATAAACTAGTTGTTAATAATGAAAAAGCGACTGCGGGAAAATTGAATATTCAAAAATTAGAAGCAAATATAAGCGACACATATTGGTCTGGAGATGTAAATCAAGATGGTGTAGTTACCTATGGGGATTTAAATTATCTCATGACATGGTTGTCTCTTGGTGGAAATATTAATAATATGACAGTTACATCAACTACTGGATATGAATATAAAATTGAAAACATTAACTATGGCGATTTAGATAAGGATGGAAACATATCGTGGACTGATTTTCAGTATTTATTGAGTTTTTTATCATTAGGTGGTAGTATAACAAATACACAAGTTTTTTCTACGGGTGATAGAGAATACAAAATAGAACTATATACAATAGAACCCGAGCCGGAGCCAGAACCAGAACCAGAACCGGAACCAGAACCAGAACGATATCCCGATGGTGATGAAATAACGATTAGTCTATTTGCATCTGACGATTATGGGGACGGGTGGAATGGTGCTGATTGGTATATTATTCCAACGGATGATGGACCAAATAATAGAGGGTTTGTATATATAAATCAAGGTACCAGTGATAATTTAGAAAATAGTGAATTTACAAAAGCTGTTGATGAAAATGGTAATAATATAGAAGGCTCATTCAGTTGTACTATTACAAATGGTTTTAATACTATATTCACTTTTTTGCTTGAATATGGCGATTACTATATTAATGTTGGTGGTGGAGAATGGGATGATGCATTCTCTTCTGAAATTTCATGGCAAATTACAGGAGTAAATGTGTCATACAGTGGTTCAGGAACAACTAACGATTTATTAGTATCAATATTACCACCCCCTCCAGAACCCGAGCCGGAGCCTGAGCCTGAGCCGGCTCCGGAACCAGAAGCTCTGTATCCAGAGCCAGAGCCACAGCCTGAACCCGAACCTGAACCAGAAATTCAAAGTACTAATATACTAATTTTATATAAAATTAATGACATAAATCTTTCTGATTTATCAATAAATCAACGCGAAAATATATTAAATGAAACAAAAGTGTATTTTTCAGATAATAACGATTTCCTATCAATAGAAGACATTAATATAATATTTGAATCTGATTCAAATATTATAAATTTTTATGTACAAATTAGTCTTTACAATTATATTGAAGATAATCAATTAGATATAGCATTGATTGATAGTTTTTCAGTTAGTTCTGATACTAGAACAACGATTGAAAATCTATTCAAACAATACATAAATAATTCATATATAGATGAAGAAATTACTGTCATAATAAACGATAATTCACCACCTGAACCAGAGCCAGAACCTGAGCCACAACCAGAACCAGAGCCAGAACCTGAGCCACAACCAGAACCAGAGCCAGAACCTGAGCCAGAACCAGAACCAGAGCCAGAACCGGAGCCACAACCAGAACCGGAGCCACAACCAGAACCAGAAACGTTGTATCCAGAACCGGAGCCTCAGCCTGAACCGGCTCCGGAACCAGAAGCGTTGTATCCAGAACCGGAGCCTCAGCCTGAGCCGGAACCGGTTCCTGAGCCTGAGCCTGAGCCGGCTCCTGAGCCAGAACCGGAGCCTCAGCCTGAGCCGGAGCCAGCTCCAGAGCCTTCTCCAGAGCCACAACCAGAACCTGAACCTGAGCCAGAAGAATTTATGGTTACGCAAGCAATAAACATACCAACTGGTTGGTCTTGGATATCTTTCTATGTTGAATTATCAAATAGATATTTATATGATCTTGAAGTCGATAATGAAACAAATTTACTTGATGTAAAAATAAAAGGACAGAGAGGGCGGATAGACTTTGAATCAACGTATATTGAAGGTTGGGGATGGTTTCCCGATAGATTATCAACTCCAGGAGAAAATGATGGAACTTGGGCAAATGGATTTGGTTTTCAAGTATATAATCCAAATCCAGTTGTTAACGTGTCTATGACAAATTATGTTCCCGATTCAATAAATATTACATTAAGACCTGGCTGGAATTGGATTGGATTCATTAATACTGAAGATAAATATATTGGAGATATAATTACTAATGGTAAAAAAGGTTATTCTATTAAGAGCAAAGAACAATCTCCTGTTGCAACAGAATATTATGATGTTGCAGGTTTTAATGGATGGATTCCCGATGATTTTGTAATTAAACCCGGAACAGGCTATGAATTTTATTTAGATCCAAATGAATTTAGTGAAAATGAAGTTATAACAATTACAAGATAAACAAATATACAACTTATAATATTTTCTATAGTAATATGGCCTACGAATTCCCTTTACAGACTACTATCACCAATTCAACAGCAATAGTATATGCTATTATTATCAAAGATGGAACACAAATAGTAAATGGGCTTGTTGCAGCATTTTACAATGATGATATTCGTACTCCGAGTGGTGGTAATGGTTTCAGTTTTTTCCCAATACCAGAAAACGAACATTACTACGCAACACTAAATATTGGTTTCCAAGTAAGTGAAACAAGTGAGTTACAGTTTACTATGAAATATATGGATATTAATACTGGAGAAATTTTTGAATGTACTCCTAATATAAATATAGCAGCGAGCGGAAGTTTAGGAAGCGCCCAAATTCCGGAAGAATTTAATATTGTTACACCCAGTCCAGAGCCAGAACCAGAACCAGAGCCAGAACCAGAGCCAGAACCAGAACCAGAGCCAGAACCAGAGCCAGAACCAGAACCACAACCACAACCAGAGCCGGAGCCTCAGCCTGAGCCGGCTCCAGAGCCACAGCCACAACCAGAACCACAACCAGAGCCTGAGCCGACTCCAGAGCCTGCTCCAGAGCCTGAACCACAACCAGAACCAGAGCCGGAGCCAGAGCCGGAGCCAGAGCCACAACCAGAAATACCTATTTATTTTCCTCCGGATGGACCATATCCTCCATTCTTTCAACCAGAGCCAGAGCCAGAGCCACAACCAGAACCAGAGCCACAGCCAGAGCCACAACCAGAACCAGAGCCACAACCAGAGCCTCAACCTGAACCGGAACCACAACCAGAACCAGAGCCAGAGCCAGAGCCACAACCAGAACCAGAGCCAGAGCCAGAGCCACAACCAGAGCCTGAGCCAGAACCAGAACCACAACCAGAACCAGAGCCACAACCAGAACCACAACCAGAACCAGAGCCACAACCAGAACCACAACCAGAAC
>MDSV01043872.1_pt1 | contig 17186 bp, 20 predicted proteins | sample 810851 | NCBI WGS metagenome assembly MDSV01 (sample SAMN05326640, study PRJNA326480) | marine metagenome | isolation source: seawater | place: Atlantic Ocean: North East | collected 2012 | reverse complement strand
TTCATTATAATATGATCATGCCAATCCCAACTACTTGGTTGGTGATCACTATAATACAACTTTTTTGGAAGATTTTCAAGAAGTCTTTTAAGGTTATCGGTTCCAGTAGCATAATAACCACCACCCAAAGCTATCAATGCCGCTTTTGGTTGTATTTTACTTTTTATCATTGCTCTTGGAATCCTGTTCCGTACAAAGATTATTTTGGTATTATCACTTATTAATTTGAACTGTTTACTCATTTGATGTAACTCGTAAAGATTTTGGAAAAAGTCGTGTGGTTTTTGATTAGACACCACATATTTTCTCTCGTTGTATTCGTCAATATCTTTTCTATATATTGGCTCTCGCACATCAAAACCCCACGAACAATCATTTAAAATATCTATACCATAGGACTTGAACACGTTTAGCCACTCCCAGAAATTTTTAACATCTTCTTCCATATGGATGTCACCGCTTACAGGCATAACCAACGGAAAACAATTTAGTTCCATTAGACCCCTTACTACTTCTGTCTTCGAAAAGGTCTTTGAGTCAATCCATAACTTATGGTGATTGTTGTGAGATACCTTTTTGCCTATTATTGTTTCAGCCGGAACATCTAAACCTTTGGTTGTGATGGCAAAATTTTTTAGGGAGTCCACTTGATGTAGGGTAGATTTCCCTTTCATATTTTCGCTCCAGTATTCTTCCAAAGACGATGGAGCATTACTCAAAACAATTTGTCCTCCTATCAGTTGTGCTGTTGGTCTCATATGACCAATTATTTCTTTTTTAATCTCATCATAATCTTTCAGCAGACTGTCATCGGAAAATTTAAAATCATATCTAACAGCAATTAGTGTGAGGTAGTAAGCTGTAACATCACAGTGTAAGAAAGTCCATTTTTTTGCCTCGCCGTCATACTGACTGTAACCCGCGGGCATGTCTCGTCTATCTTTTAAGCATCTAATAAGTTGTATAACTTTTTTGTGATAAGGAAATTTCAATTCTATCTTGTCAACATTGTCCTCGTCGGTGTATTTCTCTATGCTTTTGTCAAAACTAATAACACGAAAATCGTCATCGTACACGGGATGGTCTAACAATTTTTTGATGTCCATATTGTAGGCTTGGAATTTTGTAAGATATCTTTTGAGGATCACCAGGGCTAATCTGGCCTGTTTCTCAGTCCATGCGTATTGTGATTCAGCAAGTGACCTCACTGTGGCATAGTCCTTTGGGTGCGGTTTGATATGGCTTTTTTGAGTGCTAACGGGATCAGACCAAAAATAATCATTATATGCTAATATTTTAAGGGCTTCGTTAATTGTTTTTGGCATATCGTTGTGCATTTCTATTCCTGGTAATTTAGATAATTATTAGTATATTATAACATAACTGGTAAAATAGTCAACCATGAAGAGAACTAAAAAGAAAAAAATATCTGTCAGAAAGCAACTTAAAATTAGGTTGGAGAACACTTTACACAGACGCAAGAATATACGAGGATTCAAACCCACTGAAAGACTGACTGCTTACTGGTTTAACCATTTGAACATAGGATTATTTGGTAGTAAATTACCAAAAGTGCCTATGCAATTTAAAAGAATGACGCACGACTGGGGTAGATGTTGGGCCAATTGGGACAACAGGAAATGCAGAAAAGGCACTTACGATCAGAGTGTCATTCCTTATGACAAGACTGATGTTACTTTTGCAATTGAATTACACAACAACTTTCCAACGTTTAGGGACTTTATAGAAACACTAGCACATGAAATGGTTCACCTATATCAAATGACCGTGTTGAAAGATCCATATTCGAATCACAATTCAAACTTTTACGCATGGAAAAATAGATTTAAATTAGCAGGACTAGGTCTAGCTAGGTGTTAGCACTTTTTTAAATTCTTCGTAGTTAATAACTTTACTATTTCCTAAGTCTGTGCCTGTTTGTAAATGATGCATGAACTCCGGTGGATTGTCATGCACTACTGTATAGTTCACATAAGGTCTCATTTTCAGCATGTCTCTAAACTGTTTCAACCATCCCTGGAATATGTCTCCGCCTGGTCTCTCTCCGTAGTTCTCTGTGTCTTGATACATGTTGTTTAATTCCCCTTTACCATATTCCCTAAAGTCATATCCTATCAGGTAGATATTCTTGTGACCGTGTACTGCGGCCGTCCATAACGATGTTGATCCTGTTACCCAGTGGGGGTTGTTTGGAATCAAGTGCAAGTACGAAGGTCCACCTTTAGGATATCGATTAACTTCTAGCGAAGGTGCATAATGTATTGACTTTTCATAAACTTTCTCTCTTACCATTTCTAATGTCACAGGAGAATCTACCGAGAAAATATAATCCGGATGGAAGTCTCTATACAGTGCATTACAGCCATAGGTCTGACCCGTTGCTTTCAGTTTCTTCAGATCAAAACCTTTACGTGAAGGACCATTTCCTATGCAGTAAGCGTTGCCTCGAGGCACTGCCTTTACCCTGTCTTCATAGAATGCAGTCTCTTGTATTTTCTTTCCTTGCCTTATTGTAAGATGTGTGTTTATTGTTTCGCCTTTGTAAGGCTTCCACTCGATAGGTTCTATACCAGTCGGTCCACCAATAGTTTTACCGTTAATAGTCAGTGCCATTGTAATATCTTTCCTCTAATCTTTTCTTTATTCGTTTCCATGGTAGTCCTTGTTCTATTTCGTGTGTCCACCATTCTGTATATGATAACTTGTTTGCCCATTGTTGTCTATCAGGCATTTTTGGGTCATTGATGTTTTCAAACGAATGGTTACCAACATCGTAGCTAAGACTTGCCTCAGATACATACACAGGTATTCCTGAGAAGACTGCGGTCATTGCCGGGTTACTTGAATGACTTACAACTGCCCATGCTGACTTTAATCTTTCTACAAGGTCAGTGTCGTCGTAAGTGTTTCTATCTCTACGAGGCCCAACCATCTTAACATCTTTGTATTTGCTCGTATCAATGGCCACGTGGTTCCGCGGGTGTGGCCTGATGATGATAGGTTTGTCCGTATACTTTCTGATCTCTTTAATATTTTGTTCGAACCACGCAGACATAGGAGGATTATTACGCCACTGATGACTGCTGGTGTGTTGTCCACACAATATTATATCTTGACCTGTTTGTCGCCATGGCTTCATTTCTATATTAAATTTCTTCCAACGTTCTGCATCAACATGTTGATTGGCAAAGTCTGCCTCTCTATTGATTCCGTTTATGCCGATTTTCCAGGTTTCATTTCTTTTTATGCCACCCACTTCTACAACCACTACAGGTTTATTTTTGTTTCTATAGGTTTGCCAAATGTTTCTATACTTGGACATTCTTCCCTGCCATAACACTGACCATATCACAGCAATGTCACACTGTCCGTCGTCTTTGTTGACGAACACAGTGTCGCCTGCGTGTCTCATACTTTTTAGTAAAGCATCAAATACAGGTTTAGAATTTAGTGGTCCGTGGTCTGTAAAGCAACTTATCTTCATTTGTTTTTCCAATATTCAATTTTTTGCATGTCCGGTGTCTTTCTTATGTCCTCTGCATTAGAACTTTTAACATTTTTACGATCACCCTTGAAGTGATCTATGTACTGTCCCAATTCACTGTTAACAAACACATGATGTCCCTTAACACCTTTACTATATCCTATGTCGTGGACTTTTGCTGAATGCTTTAGTCTGTATTCCTTAGTAAGGTGCCAGAAAACGTATGAATCGTGCCATTCTAGAAGATCAAATATATCTGCCGATGTGTAAAGTTTTTCCCAGTCATCAACAAATTTTGTCACCAGTGTATGTTTCATGTTGTAGCATACAAGTCCACACTCGGGATATTTGTTACTGCCACGATCATTTTCTCTATCCAGATATGTTACTAGAGTTTCTTTTGGACAGATACTTTCTACAAACTCCATTGGTATATCTCTGAACGTGTAAGTGTCATCGTCTATCCATATAACATAATCGTAATCATTGTAGGTGTTTACTGCGTGTGTTACACAAGATACTTTGTAGCTGAATTTCACAGCGTTCCAAAGATAAGATTCTTTTTTTGCATCCAAGCCGCCTTCGGTGGCTAGTCTGGCCGAACGTCTTACACCGCCGGGTATTTGATCAAGTTTTCCCATTGCGACAGGATCTTTTTTGTAATATTCTCGAAACTTATGCAGTCCCGGATTTGCTTCATCTATGTCCACCCAGGTTACATCGTTGTTGTCAAAAGTAGGTTTTTTATTTTGAAAATACACTGTGATGTCCACATTAGGCCATCTGTCCAACACAGACTGAACCATCCTTTTTGCGTATCTATCCCAGTCTCCAGGCTTGAATGTTGTAATTACTTTGTATTTCATGTGCTTATTTTGTATATTTTTTTCCAGTCCTCAAGTATCATTGCTGGAATGTTTTCTTTGCCTGCTTTATTCCACCAATGCTGTAGTGGCACCGTCCAGCCGGTCTTCATTTTGTTTATAATTACATCCGGTAGAATGTTTTTGTATGCGATCTTGGTTAGTAGTTTTGTATCGCCTTTTTCCTTTCCAATTTTCTCATCACTATGAATGTTCATACAGTACTGCATAAAGATTTTAGTCGCCAAAGGAAATCGCCCCTCCATGCTGTAGGCCATTCCGTATTTGTCATTTCTCATCAAAAATTCTTCCGGTACCTGGGCTACACAATCTAGCGCCATATAAGATCCAATTGGATCATTAGGATTCCATAAGTCATCCGGGTAGCATTTTAATAGTTCATTCCGCAAAATTTCCTTGTCATATACTTTTATTGGACGTTTGATCCTGTTAATCCATTTATCTATTACATCAGTCCAACTGGTCAACTTTTCTTTTCTTAATTTCCAATATTTTGGATAACCGCCTAACACTTCGTCTCCCATGTCGCCCGCCATAGTGACAACTATATCGTTGTCGTGTAATCTTTTGTTTGTGTAACAATACATAGCCAGGCTTGGACTGTAGACAGGTTGTTCCATATAATAAATCGAATCATCCCAAAATTGTTTTACAATATCAGGAGTAATTGTAACTTCAGTATGATTAAAACTGTTACTATCGGCTAACACGGCGGCACAGTCGGCATCTTCATTGTAGTCTCCGTCCTTTGGATGAACAAAATTTGGTTCCATTCTGTTAGTAAAAGTATTTGCATCTCCTGTTACGTTCTTTAGCTCGTATGCTACCAAACTTGAATCTAAACCACCACTTAGGAAAACTCCTATCTTTCTTCTTCCGATACTTGCCATTTTAATTGATCTTTGTGCCATTGCTCGGAATTCTTCAGGATCAAATTTTTTATTTGAATTTGGCTTTATGAAAACTCTTTTATTCTCTATAATTTTTTTATTTGTTACATCATAGACTATAGTTTCTCCTGCCAATAATTTTTTAATGCCTGTAAAAAAAGTGTTACGTAATGGATTGATACCGGTTGTACTCATACATCCTACAGCTAGTTCATCTAGTTTTCGACTGCCAGGCACCTTGTCCAACATGCCTTTGATCTCGGATCCAAACACAAGGCCTTCTTCTATTTCGGCGTAGTACACGGGTTTTATACCAGCGTGATCTCTACTCAAAGTTATTTGATTTTTATCAATCTCGTAGTATGCAAATCCATGCATGGAATCTATACGATCAATAAAGTCTAGTCCAAATGTGTCCAAGCCCCACGCAAGAAGTTCGGTATCGCAACCTGTTGTATCTACAAATTGACCGTGTGTTTGTTTTAGCTGGTGATAATTAAATATTTCTCCATTGTACACTAGGACATTACCTTTTGGTGTATGCCATGGCTGTGTTGACTTTCCAGGGTCTGCCATTATACTCAAAAGATTATGACCTAATGTGACTTTTTCAGATGTATACACACTGTCACCGTCTGGCCCTCTGTGTTTGCAAGTTTCTATAAAATTTTTTATAAACTCAGGGTCTTTTGCTGTAATTCCATATATTCCACACATCTTATAAGCCTAGTTTTTCCTTAAATCTTTTGAATACCGTGCCGTCTTTAATTTCTGATTCGGTCCACTGCTTGTAACCGAGATCATAAACCCATTGGTCTCTGTCAGGATACTCGGGTGTTTCTATTTTTGTTAAATCTTTATTTGCTACAGGCCAAGCGAGTGCAAGATCGGAGGTGCAAAAGGTAGGAACTCCACGAATACAGGAATCGATGCAGGCAGTAGAATTGTGAGTAATAACAGCATGGCAATTATTTAATGCGTCCTGGTAGTTGAATCTATAATGCTTTTTCTCATCTCCCTTAAAAAATTTTTGTCCAATTATTATTTCTACTCCTTCCTTAGGAAATTCGTTCATCCTATTTTCCATCGCGGCAACATGATTAGGATGTGGCCTAACTAGGAATTTTCTTTTTGTGAGTGGGCGAAGTATTTTGTAAACGTCTTTGAACCACTGTATAGGGTCTAACTCGTTCATAGACCAGTTGTCTTGTGGCTGTAGAACAAAAAGTATTGGATCCTCCGGATTTGATTTTCTCCATGGAGCATAGTTTATATTCCATATCTTTTTCATTTTCTCCCATCTATCAGGGGGACTGTTCTCGCTTAAAAAGTTTCCATTGTTCATTGGTGAATACAGTGCCACACGCCAGTGATGATTTGGATCAGTGATTGTGTTACCGAAGCTAGACAGTATACCGCCGTCAAAAGTTATGATGTATATGCCTTTTTTCTTTGCACGTTCTACTAGGTCTCTTCTACGTCCTTTTGTATGATGCATCTGATTGGTACCTCCGTATCCGAACATGCAACCTATTGGTGCAGTTGGCTCCATCTCGTCCTTGTCCCATGGCCCTACTTTGTGTTCATTAACAATGATAGGTTCATCACCACAGGCTTTAATGCCGGTTGCCATGTGTTGTAGTAGATCCCAACTGGCGCCTCTACGCCTGTCTTTCACTGTCCTTCTAAATATTTCAACTTTCATCCAGTATCTCCATGTAGTATCCGTTTCGAAATTCTTCTTGCGTGAATTGGTTGTATGCTAGACTGTATAGCACCGGCCTTGGATCATCATACCTAGGTGTTTCTATTTTTGAAAAATCTTGTTCACACACAGGCATACACGGGTTGTCAAAGTTAGCAAACGCCGGCACACCATTTGTAAGTGCCTTGATCGATATAGAACTGTTGAATGTCACGACTGCATGGACCTTGTCCCATTCGAATGGTTTGGCTGGTTTATTATTGGCACTCTTGCCAGGCACCATCTTTCCCTCTCCGTCTATGACCGCTTTAGGATTGTAAGGTTTCTCTCTGATAACAATTTCTCTATCTGTGTTCTCTTTTAAAATTTTCATTGTGTTATCTAGCCAATCCTTGCCATCAAACATTTCAGCCATGGCATGACTTGGCGGTACAACTAGTACATACGATCCGTTCTTGTGGAAAGGCTTTATCTCATCCTTGTATTGCTTCTTGAATCTATCATCTGGTCTGTGATCTACAAATGTTTTGACATGTTGGTTCTTCACACATCTCATCCAGTATGGTGTAGCCCTGCTTTCTCCCCAGTAAGGTCTGTCAATGTAATAAAAATTTTTGTTGTTCTTCTGTGCATGTTTGTAGACAAGATGTGTGCCACGTAACACGCCCATGAACACAACCTTATCAAAGTTGGTCGTGCTTAATACCGTTTCATAATTTGTAAGTTTACAGTCAGGCATACCTCTTGCCGCACTCTCAACATATTTTTCAGTATTGGGTCTTTCAGTTCGTACTGCGTAATTCATTATCTAATTTCTTGCACCTTGTACATTGTGTTATACCCTCGCTTGAATTCTCCAATGATGTTAATACTTCTTCTATTCATTGTAGCGTTCTCACGTCTAGATACACCATGCACAGTATTAGGTGAGTTGTTTGCAAACATTACAAATGTGTTTCTTTTGTAGGGCACTGTCTTTGCAACAGGACCAAGATCATTCTCATAAATTTGTCGGCCCGCTTTCATGTCAACTTTGTTAACACTATTGAGTGTGGAATGCAGTTGGAATTCACCTCCTGTGCTTTCATCCCCTATAAAAGGCATGTAGAGTAACCCTGCCCACATTTCCATTGGGTTATCTATATGAGGTGTTCGTGTAGTTTTTTCTTCTATGGGTTTGTGTATTACCATTTGACAATCTGTCCAGATATTTTTATTTTTATCAGCCCAACCTCTCGCACCTAAATCATCTTCAGTGAATGTTTTGTGTAACACAGTCGGCATGTAAGTTTTAAACAATTGGTTTACTTCGTTGAACCATTCTGCAGACGTGTGGTATGTTACAAATTTTCGCCATACTTCGGGCAAATTAGTATTAGGATCTAGTAACCTATTAGCTTTTAACCTGTAGCATATGTCATTGTCGTAGGCATTTTGGTTTTCGAGAACCTGTTCCTCCGGGAAACTGTTCTCTAGTTTCTCATATAAATCCCATGGCAAAGCGTCTTCTATGATCACGTGTGGATAAGGATCAGTCTGTAATATTGGTTTTTTCTGTAACAACGAATACATGGTTATATTATAAATGATATTAGTCTAGATGTCTAATTAATTTAGGAATATCCACATCAAAATTAATGAGGTCATTTAGTCTCTTTACTCCTTTTGGTTTTTTACCCTGTGTTTTTATGGGCACTGTCTTTGCAACAAATAGTTCATGTTTTAATTTCAAACTGTTTGATAGCAAAGGATATACTTTTTTATGCAACATATTACCGTCCTGAATCTCTATTATCTTTGTTCCTTCTTTACACCAAAGTGCATTGACCATTCCTGCTCCATGTGTGGCTAACACGTGTGATGATTCTGCAAATACTTTCACCTGTTCTCTAATGGGCAAGTCCTCTAAGGTTACAGATTCCCATCCTTTCAAAGCTAATAATAATTCGTTTGCATTGTTTAATTTTCTAGTGTGTGCTTTGTCTCGAGATATGAATATTTTTCTGAAAGGTTTTTTATTTTCAGGTATGCCAAAAGATCCTTTAAAGTGTCTCAACCATGGTGGCAAGTGTGGAGTAACCACACCATCATTACAGTTGCTCATTGACGGCGCTAGTAAATGTTGGAATCTCCATGTCTCTCCTTCTGGCATGACGTAATATTTCAGCTCTGGAAACAGTTCTTTTGCCACTTTATCAAAGTAAGGACTTGGATTAGAAAGTATGTAGATGTACTTTGCAAAGTTTGTTGACCATCTCTTTTCGATCAACCTAAACTTGCTTATAACATCAATCCAAATGTGCCATGGATTTCCTGTGCTGTGCTTATCTATTGGCAACCACACATACTTGTATGTGCCATTGAACTGCTGAGTAATGGGAGGCATCCTTATACTGATCTCTTCATCCCACAGATCCCACAGTCCATGATGTTTGTTTGGTTTTTTCTTGTAACGGTCTAGGATTGGCCACAGGTGCTCGGTTACCATGTGCCTATCTTCTGTAATCAGTACCGGCAGACTGTTCACAGAACAGTTGTTGAATTCAGCAACAAATGTTGGATTACTAGTAAACCTACCCGGCACTGTTGCATGATATTTCATGTTGATATCGTATGAATTGTCTATTATATCATATTTGTCTAAGAAGTATCTAATGCTGGTAATGTTTTTAACAAGTTGCGACATGGGTTTGTTTAGTGTATAATTAATTATTATATTATGCAACCCACTCATATTTTTACCAATGGCTGTTCGTTTCTCACACAGAGACCAAAGGAAGGTGTTGACACACACGTTGGAATGGAACTAGCAAAGCTGATGGATCTCGAAACAGCGTGCCATTTGGGAGGCGGGGGCCGCGGCAACAAGAGATGTAGTATCACGACCAAAGTATGGTGTGAGAAGAATAAAGAAATAGCAGAAAAATGTTTTTTTGTGATTGGTATAACATCTGGCCAGAGATTCGATGTACCAACCACCGACGGATACAAAAAACATAAATTTCCTCAACTAAAAACATCTTGGAGAACATACAAGCCACACATTAATCGTTATACTGAAAAATTTTTCAAATATCTTTTCAATACGGTTAGTTTGGATATGGATGAAATGATGCAGTACGAGTCTCTTGAGGCCACACTAAATTTACAGAATTATTTCAAATCAAAGAAATATCCATATGTGATGTACAAAACAATATCTGATCCTGCCATAAAAGCAAAATCAGATGATGTCAAAGCACTCTTTAGATCAATAGACATGACTAGATATTTTAAACCAGAGACTTCACATAAGGATTATACTGAAAAAAATAATCAATATTGTACGCCAGATGACTGGCACCCATCAGCAGTAGGACACCAAGACTGGGCTAAACAGCTAAAGGAATTCATAGATGCTAACAATTTATGCACCATCGGATAATCCGAAAAGCAAAGCATGGGAAGTTTTCAATGGTGTCAAACAATCCTGGCCCGACCAAGTTGTAATCAACGATAACAGCATTGCAACCGAACCGCTTTCTAATTCTATGTTTTGGGGCTTCGTAAACAACAATTTAAATTTAGTGAAAAAGCTGGAGGCTCGTAAGCACAATTTTTGGTTTACTGATACGCCATATTTTGGCAGGTTCAATAATAACAATCTTAAGCCCGACAACCATTACTGGAGAATATGTAACAACAGCATACATGCAAAATATATTAAGGATTGTAAACCAGATAGGTTTGAAAAATTTGGAATGCAAATCAAAGCACCCACTTTGAAAGGATCTCACATTTTAGTTTGTCCAAGTTCTAACAGTATCAATGAATATCTTGAAAGACCAAATTGGACACAGGAAACTATTGATCAGTTGAAAAGGGTTACTGATAGACCTATTAGACTTCGACACAAGCCCAGGGGCAGGGGAACTTCAGGACCAAGTGAAGCTAAGGTTCCCCTATCCGAGGACTTAAAAGATGCATGGGCGTGTGTAACCAGCTGTAGCATAAGTGCCATAGAAGCCGTGTGTATGGGTGTGCCAGTATTTTGTGATAGGAAAAGTTTTGCTGAGGCAATGGGTAATACACATCTCGAAGATATAGAAGATCCTTATTATGCAGGGCCTGAACCTTGGTTGTACAGTCTAGCATACCAACAATTTACGCCAGAAGAGTTTATGAATGGCAAAGCAGTAGAAGTCTTGTTAGAGAAAGGACTATTGCAATGATCGAAAAGGTTAACGGCTACTGGGTGCCGTCAAATGATGTACACATACAGGATTGGCAAGATGGAAAAAGTTTTACACAAAACAAATGTTTAGAAAAATTTATTAGGCACTGCGAGAGCAGAAAACTTAAATTCAATCACGTTTTAGACATAGGAGCCTGGGTTGGCACATGGACTATGGCCATGAACAAACTATGTGGGAGGATAATTGCATTTGAACCAGATCCTGTTCATTATGAATGCCTAACAAAGAACGTGCCCGAAGACGTAGAGACACATCAACTGGCTGTTGGAAATGATAGTAAAATGATAGCTTTGTCAGACGATGACTTCACGCAGGCCAAACGTGTAGTGGGTGATGGTAGCATTCCTATGGTCACAGTAGACAGCCTTGGACTGTCAGATATAGATATGATTAAGATAGATGTAGAAGGATATGAAATGGAAGTATTAAAGGGTGCTGTACAAACACTAGAAAATTTACAATATTTGATGATTGAATTAAACAACAACTCTAAAAAATATGGAAGTAGTAATGCTGACATTGAAAATTATCTAGTTCAAAAAGGATTTAAGCAGTTGGTCAAGGTGTGGCCGGATGTAGTATGGCACAAAAAACCATAACGTAAATAGACTTATGAAGATTTTCATTACAGGTGTGGCAGGATTTCTTGGTTCACATTTAGCTGACTTGATGTTGTCACAAGGGCATATTGTTGCTGGTAACGATAACATGATTGGCGGATATACTGACAACGTACCACAAGATGTAGAGTTTCACCAAATTGATTGCTGTGACTTAGAAAACTTAACAAAAGCAATGGAAGGTTGTGATATTGTATATCATACGGCGGCAACTGCATACGAAGGATTATCTGTGTTTTCACCTGTGCTTGTAACTAGAAATATATTTGAGGCGTCGGTCACAACAATTACAGCCGCGATTAGAAACAAAGTCAAACGAATTGTATACTGTTCAAGCATGGCAAGATATGGCCATCATGACCAAATTCCTTACAAAGAAACCTATGAATGTCGTCCACAAGATCCTTATGGTATTGCAAAGAAGGCAGGCGAGGATGTCTTGAAAAATTTATGTGAAACCCATGGGGTAGAATATGTAATTGCCGTTCCACATAACATTGTCGGCCCTAGACAGAAATACGATGATCCTTTTAGAAATGTAATGTCTATCATGTTGAACAGAATGTTGCAAGGAAAACAACCAATTATATACGGAGACGGCGAACAAAAAAGATGTTTCAGCTATATAGATGATTGTTTATATTGCCTTAATGCACTTGCATTTAATGATAACGTTGTAGGAGAAGTGATCAACATAGGACCAGACGAAGAACCGATCACAATCAATCAATTGGCCGAAGCGTGTGCAAATGAAACTGGAGTTAATTTAGACCCAATACACCACAAAGATAGACCCAAGGAAGTTAAGTTAGCAACTTGTTCTTCGGACAAGGCTCGTGAACTTTTAGAGTATAAGACAACAACAAATATGAGACAAGCAGTTAAAAAGACTGCAGAATATATTAGAACTAGAGGTACTAAAAAGTTTCAATATCATTTGCCTTTAGAAATTGTCAATGATATCACACCAGATACTTGGAAAAATAAATTAATATGATTTCATTTTGTTGCCCTTCTCGTGGCAGGCCAAAGTTAGCAAAGAGGCTAGTTGAAACAGCTACACAAACACAAAAAGGAAATACTGAGTTTTTGTTCTATCTTAATAAGGATGATGAAGCTCTTGAGGAGTACAAAGATTTATTAGATGAAAAACATTATACGATAGGTCCTAATCAATCAACATGTTACAGTTGGAACCTAATGGCAGACAAAGCCAAGAACGACATTGTAATGCTTATGGGTGATGATGTACAGGTGCAAACTCCTGATTGGGATCAACTGATTGCAAACGAATTTACAAAATATAACGACAGAATACTCATGGTGGTACCAAGTGATGGTAGGGTAAAAGGATCAAAAAGATTTAAAGATGAGGTTAAACTTTGGCCGGATGAGCCATTACCTGCACCACACTTTGCAGTACACAAAAATTGGATAAAAACACTAGGATACCTTGCTCCACCTTTCTTCTGGCATTGGCATGTTGACTCATATACACAGAAAGTTGCACGGAAACTTGGCAGATGTCTTTACCTACCAACGGTTGTTTTTAAGGCAAAAAAGGTATTTGACAAGACAGGAGATCAGGTTCGAACACATCTAAACATTAACAACAGAGATCTATATACCTGGACTAAGGTAAGGAATAGGCACTTACAAGCTGACATAAAAGTCCTCAAGGAATTAATTAAAGATCAGAAAGTTCAATAAAACACTTATCTTTACGTGTCTTTTGTATGAAAAGATTCAAAGTAATCCTATTTGATGATTGATCACTTTCATATGAGTGCCAAGTTTTACCTTGTTCTCCACAAAAGATAAAAGTGCTATTTGGTATCCATTCTGCTTCTTTGACGAATGCATTTTCATGTTGTGCATTGTACATTTTAGTGCCAACGTTTTGCTCAGGCGTAATGTAAGTTACTGAACTCCATATCTTTTCAAGACCTTCCTGGTGTATGTGAAATTTGTAAGGCAAGGGCGGGGTGACAGATATATGTGCATTGACTCCTAGACTGTGAAATGTTCTATGTTTTGGAAACATCTCACATAATTGTTTCAGATTATGTAATAAATTTGTACATATATCAACAGTCTCATCATAAAAATCTAAGCCATATTCCTTATATTGTTTAGGAAAGATATGCACTAGTTCTTTGGTGTCAAAATTAAGTTTCTCTATACATTGATCTCTTAACTTGTTAAATGCATCTAAGCTCAAAGTATCGGCAAGAACTTGATGAGGCCATGGATTGGACTCAATATTTGTGTTCAAACACTTATCAACGAATCTTTGTCCCTCACTCATTTACATCTAATCCTTTTTTAATATTTACATAAACTTCCATGCTCCAGTATATCTGTAGGCAAGGTCTTCGAACAAAAAATTTTTTCCTTTCTTGTATTTTAATATCTTTGGATGGTGTCAAAACAAGTTTGTTCGCAGTGAATGGGATGATTTTTCCTGCTATTTTGATATCGTTACCAGCGTCTCGATCACTTCGCTCTTTGAAAAACCATAAGCAAATAACTTCTGCGGACATATCTATATCTCTTATGTCCTCTATAAACTTGCATTTAATCTTGTGGGTGTTTTTAAATTCGGACCAAAGTTCTCCGTCGAAACGATTTTGCTCTTCATAAAGATCGTCATACTCCTTTACTGTCCTTGGATGCACCCAGATGATGTGTTCTACCGGATCTTTGTAGAAATATTTCTTATTGCATTTTTTAAAAAAGTCTATCATGCACTGAACAGATTGATGACTTCTTTCTTCCAGTCATCGGAATATTCACAATCTCTGTATCCGTCGAACCAAGGTCCACCTTCTGTATAGTGCAGTATCTTTGGTGCACCATCTTTTGGTTCTTTGTACCAACCAACTAACCAATTGTAGTTGTGAGGTAATGATCCAATGTCAGAATCATCAAGCCAACTAAATCTGTGCAAAAATTTTGGAGTTTGTTTGTTTAAAAACTCAGGTGTCAATATTTGATTCTTAGGGTGCCCACAATTATATAGTACCATACTGCTCCAGTTTTTACGTGGATAGGCAGTTTGTATCTGGCCATCCATTTTAGTTGAACCTTCTTCTGGTGTGTAATCGTGTTGTACACAAACCACTGCTTTGGAATCATCGCAGTATTGTTCAAGTTCTTTTGCAGATATTTTCCATAAAAAATCACAATCACAGAACACTGCCCAACCTTTGAAATTATTCAAGTAGGGCACAAAAAATCTAGTGAATGTAAATTGTGTAGTGGCAAGTTTATCGATGTCACGTGTGTAAATGCCTTGTTCTCGCATTTCATTTTGTTTTAGTGGTTGCACTTCTGCACTTGGATCTCTACGTTTTATAGAGTGTTCACAAACTTGATATGCTATGTCCTCTCTTGAATCCCAACCTACGTATATTTTCATTTTCTTCCCGATAATAATTTGTGTATGTCCTGCCAATTATTTACTCTGGTAATCTCACTATGTTCAAAATCTCGATTGTATGGATGGTCTATTAATATAGGCTTTAAACCGTATTTGAGCCCGGCTAGTGCGTTCTTTGGCTTGTCCTCCACCCAATATAGTCCTGTGTTGTGAAACTCGGCTAAAGCTGAATCTTTATCGGCTCCTGTTCCTAAGATGTGATAATTGGTAAAAATATGATCTCCAAAAAGTTCTCCCATTCTTTTTTTACGAAGTTTTTGTGCCGGTATATCTGAAGTCTGAGATGTGATAGGTATGAATGTCCAGCCTTCGGCGGCCAAAAGTTTCACCCATGTCTGTGAGTCCATCATCGGTCTTTGTGTGCCCATCCAAGCACTTCTGTTGAACTCTCTTATCAATTTTCGTATCTCTTTAATTGTTACCCCAAACCTTTCAGCCATTTCGTAGGTGTTTTGTTTGTCTGGCAGTAGTTTGTAAGGATGATATCTGGATTCTCTTTCGTCAAACAATGTGCGTTGTAGCATCCATTTTGTGAAATGATGTTCCCATTCTAAAAGTACACCGTCAACATCTGTGAGAATTATTCTATTATTTGATATCGGCATCTTCCATTCCTGCTACTCTTAATTTTACAATGTTTGTAATTTGCCATTGTTTTTGATCTAATCCTTTGGTGATGCCTAACCATTGGTTTCTTATCAGGGCGAAGTCATTAATAATTTTATCCATGTCGACCACGTCGTCCTCACCGTCAACATATTTCTCAGCATCTCTGCTTGATAATGCTCTGTTGTAATTTTCTAGATATTTTCTAAATGTTCTTGATCTCAATCTTCTTAATTCGATGTTAAGATATTCAAGTATTGCCTCTAACTGCTGTAGTTGGCTGAATCTTTCTTCTACTATTCCAGGTAAAGCGGCACTGGCTCTTTCCAGGTTACCGTAAATTTTACATTGTTTTTTTGCTTCAAGTAATTCTTTATCAAAGTATGCTATGCAATCTGGTATCTTATCTAAATTTCTACTTACTTCGTTGTACCAGTTTATCATTCATCATCGCTGTATCCGTACTCGTCGACTTCGTCCTCTTCGAACACAGTATTGATAGCTTCCTCTAGTTTTGGGTCAAATTCTGCTGACGCTTTTAATTCATCATGCTCCACACCAATGTCTTCTAAACTTTTTATGAAATCAATAGCCATGTCCAATTTCTGTCTTTCCGGGACATAATGTACGATCGAATTCCACAAACGTTCAACGTCTTCGTGTGTAAAGTCTATCATTTATTCACCCTCTTGTTCAATTGGTTCGGCAGACGCAACTTCTTTAAATTCCGCCATTATCATATCTAATTTATCACCTACCCATGCTTTTCTAAATTCAATATGTTCTTTACCTTTAGAATCAATGTATTTTAGCCTATTACCTTGTTGCACAAGCAATCCTTTTTTCTCAAACAAGTCAACTAATCCACTGTAAGGATCCATGCCTGTATCATATGGAATCTTAACTTGTACACCTTCGAATGGTTTGGCATATCTGGTCTTCATAACTTTACAAGCGGCCCTAATACCTCTTACGTCAGTAACCTTGTTGCCTTTTTCGTCTTCTTTTAATTTTAACTTCTTCATTGCAACAACAATACTTGAAGCATAGATAAATCCTTGTCCACCTGATATCTTGTCATCTGGATCAAACATATCTTGCGATGCGTATGTGTGGTTGGTGGCTATCAGCCCTACGTTCCAACTACCAAACATGTTCACACAGTTTCTTACAAGTGCCGTTAAGGCCTTTGGCTTTCGACCTAGGTCGCCTTTCATGTCACCTGCTTCAAACTGATTTACATCTGTTGGAGTTAATAGCATACCTAAACTGTCTATAACAAATAGTACTTTAGGTGCA
>MDSV01015350.1_pt1 | contig 17192 bp, 7 predicted proteins | sample 810851 | NCBI WGS metagenome assembly MDSV01 (sample SAMN05326640, study PRJNA326480) | marine metagenome | isolation source: seawater | place: Atlantic Ocean: North East | collected 2012 | reverse complement strand
TACACAAACTAAAACCAGAACGCAAACACCTACTAAAACACGCACCCCCACAAGAACTAAATCTATTACACAAACTAAAACTAAAACTAGAACACAAACACCTACTAAAACACGTACTCCTACGAGAACGAAATCTATTACACAAACTAGAACTAAAACTAGAACGCCAACAAGAACCGTTTCGCCTACTAGAACTAAATCTATCACACAGACCAGAACGAAATCTATCACACAAACCAAAACAGTATCACCTACGAGAACGAAATCAATCACCCAAAGTAAAACCAGAACACCTACGAGAACAAAATCTATTACACAAAGTAAAACACGTACTCCTACGAGAACGAAATCAATTACACAAAGTAAAACACGTACACCTACACGTACAAAATCGATCACCCAAAGTAAAACACGTACTCCTACATATACATCAACTAATACTAAAACTAAAACCAGAACACCAACAAGAACGAAGTCTATAACGCAAAGCAAAACAAAAACTCCTACTCCTTCTCCTACGAGAACGAAATCTATTACTCAAAGTAAAACACGAACACCAACGAGCACTAAAACGAAAACAAAAACATCTACTAAAACAAGAACGCCTACTAAATCGCCATCAGGCGGTCCTGTATCAGCCACAACTATATTATTTCAAAATGTAAACAATTCACCTACAACAACGTCTTCATCAGGAGCAGTTTCATTACAAGCACCATCAACCGGTCCAAGTAGTAGTTATTATGTTGGTGCATATCGAGTATCTACTGGTAGTAGTAAAACATCTACAACAAGAAGTTGGATGTGCGATTATGGTAATACACCTAGTGGTGGTACCGGGGTTCAAACAGGTGGTGTTAATGATTCAAGTTCCATGGCAACATCTGGAACTCAAAATAGTTCGAGTAGTTATAGGTTTATCTATTGTGAAACATCATCACCAAACTATCCTAGTGTATCTTTTGGTATAATTATGAGAAGTAATAGTTGTCCAAGCGGTAAAACAGTTACATGTGGTTTCTGGTATTATATGTTTGGAGGTAATGTAGGTACGTTAGAAGTTACAGGTGGGTCATCACCTAGTACGAGTTCATTTACATCTAGAGGAAGCACTACCTTAACAGGTCAGCAGCAAGGGAGTCGTTCGCAGTCGTGGATTAAGAAAACCTTTTCATACTCTAACCCTTCCACTGTAGCTCAATATATATCCTTCTTTTATACATCTGGAAGTACAATTTATACATATCAAGGAGATATTTGTGTAGATTCTATTAACATGACTTACGTATAACAGTTGAACTCCCCGGGGAAACTAGTAAAATATTTTTGATGCCAGGAATAAAAATCTATCGTAAGAGTAGGTTAAAAAATAAAAATACCGAAAAAACAACTACCACTGAAGTATCAGAAGTAGATCATTCTGAACATGAAAGAAGTTCAGGGGTGGTTTCAATACCAGAAAAGGATCCACAACCATATGTTCTAACAAACGAAGATATTGTAGGCGATAATTATTATGAAGACTTTCCCTCCCATTTAAAAGGTAATCAACAAATATTCATTCAAATTGCTGCATATAGAGACCCAGAACTTATTCCAACTTTAGTTAGTATGATAGATAATGCAGATAACCCTGAAAATTTAAGGTTTGGTATTTGCTGGCAACATAACATGGGAGATGATTTTGATAAAGAAATGTACGATTATATGAAGGATGAAAGATTCCAAATTATAGACGTAGATAATAAAAGAGGTCATGGTACATGTTGGGCAAGGCATTCTATTCAACATTTGTATTGTGAAGAAGAATTTACTTTAGCAATTGATTCTCACCATCGATTTGTTCCTGGTTGGGATTCTAAATTGAAAAGCATGTATTATTACTTGCAACAAAAAGGTCACCCGAAACCCCTATTAACAGGATACATAACAAGTTATAAGCCTTGGTTAGAAAATAGTGATGATTCTGGTGAGTATTCTATAGAAAATGGATTTGAAACAGATCCATGGAAGATGGTATTTGATAGATTTATTCCTGAAGGAGCTATTTTCTTTTTACCTACTTCTATGTTTGATGAAGAATTAAGAGAACCAATTCCTTCTAGATTTTATTCCGCTCATTTCTGTTTTACAAGTGGTCAGTTTTGTAAAGAAGTACCTCATGATCCTAATTACTATTTCCACGGAGAAGAAATTAGCATTGCAGTAAGAGCATATACACATGGTTATGATTTATTTCACCCTAACAAAATAATTGCTTATCATGAGTATACTCGAAAAGGAAGACCTCATCATTGGGATGATTGTAATAAAAAACAAGGTCGGCAGCACGATTGGTGGGAAGTAAATGAAATGTGCCATAAAAGAAATCGTATTTTATTTGGTATGGATGGTGAAGATCCTAATCAAATAAATTTTGGTGATGAATATGGTTTCGGTAATATTAGAACAGTAGAAGAATATCAACACTATTCAGGTATTCATTTTAGAAAAAGAGCTATTACTCAAGAAGTAAAAGACGGAGTTAATCCAGTATATCCAAATGACGGTACGCCTTATGAAGATGTTAAATGGTTAAAAAATTGGTGTATTGACTTTTTTATTCCTTGGGAAGAATTACCCGAAACGTATGATGATACTGAATTTTGGTATGTTGGTGTTCATGACGAAGATGGAAACGAACTAGTAAGAGAAGATTTTTCTATAGATAAGATTCAAGAAATTTACGATGAGAGACAAGATCCACATGCCGCAAGATTCCCAATAGGTTTGGTTTGCGATGCAAGACCTACAAGTTATACGGTTATACCGAGCGTTAAAGATGTTGGATGGCTGGAAAAGATTGAGAAACAACTGGATCCAAACTTGAAGTAAAGTAAATTATTAACAGGATGCTATGAAAGACGAAACTATTTTTATTCAAATTGCCTCGTATAGAGACCCAGAACTACCTATTACATTAAAGAGTTGTATAGATAATGCTCATAAACCAGAAAATTTAAGATTTGGTATATGTAGACAATTTAAAGAAGGTGATCTATTTGATGATATTCCAGAGTATGAAAATGATGCTAGATTTAGAGTGGTTAATGTACCTTGGAAAGAAGCTAAAGGGGTATGTTGGGCTAGAAATATTGTACAAAATGAATACGATGGTGAAACATATACTTTACAATTAGATTCACATCATAGATTTGCACCAGGGTGGGATACGCTTTGTATTGATATGATGAATCAGTTACAAAAAAAGGGTCATGAAAAGCCTTTATTAACAGCGTATATACCATCTTATAAACCATCAAATGATCCAGAAGGAAGAGAAAAAGACCCGTGGTTTATGGAGTATGATAGATTTATTCCTGAAGGAGCTATTTTCTTTTTACCTTCTACTATTCCAGATTGGATGACCAGAGTCGAGCCTATGAGATCAAGATTTTATTCAGCTCATTTTTGTTTTACTTTAGGTAAATTTTGTGAAGAAGTCCCACATGATCCAGATTATTATTTTCATGGTGAAGAAATTAGCATTGCAGTAAGAGCATTTACACACGGTTACGATTTATTTCATCCTCATAAAACGATTTGTTGGCATGAATATACGAGAGAAGGAAGAGATAAACATTGGGAAGATCATGACGTAGATTCTGATGGAACAGCAGGTTGGATTTCAGTTAACAATGCATGTCATTTTAGAAATAGAACTTTGTTTGGTATGGATGATTCAGACCCTGATTCTATAGATTTTGGTAAGTTTGGTTTTGGTAAAGAAAGAACTTTAGAAGACTATGAAAGGTATGCAGGAATTAAATTTGATAGAAGAGGGGTTATGGAGTATACTTGGCCTCAAAGACAAGAACCACCTACACCAAATTACGTTGACAATCCTGAAATGTATGCAACTAAAGAAGATTGGTTAAATGATTTCGGAAGAAATTGGTGTGTAGATATTTGGATATCAGGCGATCAAATTAAAACACCAGAACACGAAGATTGTGATTTTTGGGCTGTTACAGCTCACGATAAAGATGGTGAAGAGATATATAGAGAAGATTTAAATGAATGGAGATTAGGTGAAGAAAAAGCAAAAGACAATGCAAGCTTTTTCTTGAAGTTTTGCTCTGACAAAGAGCCGAGATCTTGGGCAGTATTACCACATAGTAAAAGTAAAGGTTGGTTAGATAGGATAGGTCCAAATGATTTAAGGACCCCGAGATCGAAATACGAAGTAGTAAACGGAATTTTTGATAATGAGTGATAGAGAACTAGATAACAAATTACAAGAAAAATTAACACCATATAACACTTGGCAAGTAGAGAGAATGTTTGATATTTCTCTTCATAATGCTGGAAGAAAAAAAGATAATGAAGTTTTTTGTCTTTCTGTTGGTGCAATGGATGGTCATTTTCATGACACTATGGCTGGTTATATATCGCTATATAGATGGGGCGGGTTGTTTATTGAGCCCTTACCAGATGCATTTAAAGCGTTATCAAACTATTATACGGAGGTATTAAAAAACGATAAAGTTATATTAGAGAATGTAGCAGTATCTAACGAAATGAAAATTGAAACCATGTGCTATATTCCATGGGATAAAATTGACAATTTAGAATTAGATTATCCTTTAAAAGGCATGGCTAGTTTTATTCCTCCGGTTAATGGGTTTGATTCTGATCCTAAAAGCAAAGCACTTTTAGATGAACATGGTGAAATGTGTGAAGTACCGGTTGTTGTTTTGGATAGTTTACTAGAAAAACACAACATAGAAAGAATTGATTATGTTACAGTTGATACTGAAGGACACGACTTTTGGGTATTTGAAGGATTTAATTTAGAAAAGTATAGACCTAAAGTTATAAAGTTTGAATTGTTTAATAGTGAAGACGGTAATCTTGACAAATTATTTACGAGATTGATAACAGCTGGTTATACTTTATGCAATCAAGAGGGTTGCGATATAATGGCTTTTGAAAACGAACATTTAGAGTTTATTAAAAATAATAAAAGATGGTCAGAAGTAGAAAAGCTAGGTTTATGTATTGAAAATACCGGGTATAGATTAGATAAAGACGGTAATTATGTGGATGCTCCAGAAAATGTTGAAGCAGGGGATGATGATTATAAAGAACCTCAACCAGAAGCATATCAACTCGATAACGTACCGGAGAAGCCGGCTCAGGTTTACTCTAATGAAGGACCGAGCAAGACTACTATAGTAACCGGTATTTGGGATTTAAAGAGGGATACCTTAGCGGAGAGTTTTAATAGACCATTCTCTCATTATACAGATAAATTAGTAGAACTTTTAAAAACAGATACTCCGATGATTGTTTATATAGACCCGGAGTATGAAGAATTAGTGTGGGAACATCGTTCTCAAGAAAATACTCAGGTTATAGTAAAACCTGCAGAAGAATTTAAAACTTGGTTCGAATTTTTCGATCAAGTTCAAAAGATTCGCTCTAACCCGGAATGGTATAACAAAGCATCCTGGCTCCCCGAAAGTACTCAAGCTGGGTTAGAGCTTTATAATCCTATGGTAATGTCTAAGATGTTTATGCTAAATGATGCAAAAATATCTAACCCTTTTGATACTGATTATTTCTTATGGGTGGACGGTGCCATAACCAACACAATACATCAAGGATACTTTACACACGATAAAGTAATAAACAAAATTCACCATTACTTACAAAAGTTTTTGTTTATATGTTTCCCTTACGAGAATCATGAAATTCACGGATTTGATCATGATAAATTAAGAGAGTATTGTAATGTCGATAAAACAACATATGTTGCAAGAGCTGGTATATTTGGTGGACATAAAGACTATATTAGTGATGTTAATAGTTTGTATTATGACTACTTAAAAGCTTCTTTGGATGAAGAACAAATGGGGACAGAAGAATCAATATTCACCATTTTATCGTATAAGCACGACGATATGATTGATCGTGTAATGATAAGAGACGATGGTTTAATTGAATGCTTTTTTGAAAATCTAAAAAACGATACTGTAGATTTAATCACTACTAAGAAAATCAGATCTATAGATGACCTTAAAACATACCTTTATGTTATTACCTATAATTCTCCTTCACAGTTTGAAAAGCTTTGCGAGAATTGGGCAGAAAGAGAAAAGTTTTTATATAATACTAAAAAGGTTGTATTGAACAATTCTACTGATGAATCCACTCAAGCAGAATATGACAGAATATGTGAAACTTGGGACTTTACTCAAATTAAAAAAGACAATATTGGTATTTGCGGAGGTCGTCAATGGGTAGCAGAACATTTTGAACAAACAGATGGTGATTATTATATCTTTTTAGAAGATGATATGTACGTTCATACTGATTGGAAAGGTACTTGTCCAAATGGGTTTGCTACATATATTAAAGACCTATATGATAAAACGCATACCATTATGGAAAGAGAAGGTTACGATTTTCTTAAGTTTTGCTTTACTGAATTCTTTGGTGATAACAGGGTTCAATGGGCTTGGTATAATGTACCTCAAGAATTAAGAGAGCGGCATTGGCCTGAAAAGAAATTTCTACCAGCAAATGGATTAGATCCTAATGCACCTTTAACGAATTTTAAATCAATTAAAAATGAAAAAGGGTTAGCATATGCAGATGGAGAGATCTTTTATTGTAATTGGCCGCAAATTGTATCTCGAGAAGGAAACAAAAAAATGTTTCTTGAAGAAACGTGGGCAGCACCCTTCGAACAAACTTGGATGTCATATATTTTTCAAGAAACCGTTAAAGGCAACATAAATCCTGCAATTTTGCTGGCAACGCCTTGTTTCCATGAAAGGTTCGATTACTACGAAGCATCTGAAAGAAGAGAAAACTAAAAAATGTTTCCTTATTAAATATTTCTAATGGATGTTAAGGTACTTACCAGCAATAACTTAGTCAGTTTAAGTGCTAATTATGATCTAGACCAGCAAGTTAACTTTTTAAAAAGCTCGAAATCAAGTTATCATGGAATAGATTTAACACTAGATACATGCTTATCTGCAACTAAAGATACCTCGACTAACAAATATTCAAACTTTTACTTATCTAACAGTGACAGATACAGAAACATTCTTACTTTAGATAAACTGGAGGTACCAGAAGATTATAAATTTGTAACGTATATAATGGTATCAGAAGCCCCTGCTACATATTTAGCAGTTGGTAGCGATTTATGTTCAACTTGCAAAAATTCAGCAAACGTTACATTCACTGATTCTTTATCTGATAATTCTTACTTTTTAGTAGAGTTTGATTTTGATAATGAAACGTGTTATATATCGAATTCATATAATGTAAAGAGATATTTGGGATTTGATTATGTAAGTAGTAAATTTGTTTTTCTATCCAGTAAAAATGAAAATATAAGTGAATTTAGTTACGTTTATGATCAAGAAAACCAACAAATTGTTTTCTATAAAAAACTTTATGATAAAGTAAACTATTTGTATTATGATCAAGCTAATGATTTACTTTCGTTTAGGAATGCTTTATCAACAATATCAATTACTCCTTTCAGATATAAAAACATATTTAGACTAAGAAAAGACTACTATACGTTTCAAAATATTCTTTGTAGTTCAAATTACGTTTACAAACAATCTTTAGACAAAACACAACTTCAAGTCGATACACTAAAAAGTACTGCTGATTACAATTCTAACTTCTTATTCAATAATGAATTTTATTCTATTAAACCATATAAAGAAGCGAATTTAAATCTTAATCTGATTAATCTTAAAAATGAAAAGACCGTAAACAACGAACAGTCTGAAGGTGGTGTCTTTATTAATGAACCGGCTTTTAAACATAGATATTATGATTCTCTTTTTACCGGGGTAAATCAAGAAAAGGGTAATTATAATATCGGGTTAGGTTATGCTGGTTATTCAATTTCAAAAATCCTATATAAAGATAGTTTAAACTATTTTCATATACCTTTTAATATTTACCCTTATCAACAATTAAACGTAAATGATTCTTCTTTGGTGGTATCAGGAGCAATACCTAGTGATACTCCTTACTATTCAGATAAGATTTTTAAAACATTAAATGACTACTTATCTAGTTCTCCGTTTGGTAATGTATCTGACACGCAGACAGGAGCTTATTTGTGTACGTGGTTATCAGGTGGTGATGATCCTAATATGCCAGGGTTGTGGGTTGACAGATATTATAATCCTGCTAACGTATCTTATTATGATGCTTTAACAGAAAGTTCAACAGCTTTATTCCCTAATACCAATTTTGACCAAATTAGTTCAAATGTAGGGTTTGATAATCAAGACTACGATATGTATGATACGATAAGTGATTTAACTTTTGAAGAAGGAGCTTTATACGCTTATCATCATATTGGAAACGAAAATAGCGAGTCTTTTGTTAATGGGTTATCAGGTAATCTTATATTTGATAATTTTGAAAGATATTTTGACAAATTTTATATTAAACAAGATTTTATAAATGAAATATCTTTTGATGGTAATTATTTTGCTAAAGCAATGGATAAGAGTTTAGACGATGTATCAACTTTTGATAATTTTTCAGTTACGTTTGAAATGTTTAACGAAGATTGGTCTAAGCCTTTTGGATCTCAAATAGTTGGTAATTATACAAATAGAGGGTATGGTATATTTAACTACAGAAGAATTACTCCTCACACCGTAACATTTGACTTACGAGATATATACATTTATAATTCTTTTGGAACATTATTAAGAACATTAAAACATGATGAAATTATTATAAACGTTCAAAAATTAGAACCTAATGGTGAATTTTTAGTATTTGATTCTACTGCTCATGTTAGCAAATACAATTATATTGGTACAAAATTAGAGAAAAAATATATTAGTGAAATTAATAATTTTAAAATCGTTAATTTTTATTCTTATGGTAAATACGTTTTCATTTTAAACGGTACTGATTGGTATAGATTAGATTCTACTAGTTTAGAACTTAAACATAGTTCTGACTTAAGTTATACGGTTAAAAAACTTGGCGATGTTTACAATAGTATTGCTGTTCATGAAAATACGGTTTGTTTGTTGTCTGGTTTTAATCCTAAATTTGTAAACAACGATGTATATTTTTATGCAGAAAAGATTTTAAAATATTTTAATATTACGGATAATACTCTTAATGATAAAATTGAGGTAGAAGTTCTAAATGATTATACGTTTGATAATAATGGGGTATTTTATGCGATTTTTGATCAAGATAGATTTACGGTTATTGATCAATATGATACGAACATAACCGACACATTTTCTGGACTATCTGCAAACGAAGGTGATTTATCCGTACCTCTTTCTAATATTACAAAAAATCAGGGTACTTGGGGTAAAAATTTAGATCTTATTAGTGAATGGTATAATGGTGAATTAGTTGACGATTATCTTACTATTTTTAGTTTAAGTTGTAATTCAAGTTCACCATCGACCGATGTTTGCCTTCCTTTTATAACTAGAACAAAAACAAATTTTGCAGAAATAAGTAGTTCTACAATTAACGTTATTAAAGAAGACCCTACTTCATTTAGTTTAGTTAGAAATATAAACAATTATAATTACGTTTTAAACAATTACAATGCAGGTAATACACTAGATGTTAAATTAAGATTACCCAACATATATAATGTACAGACATATGAAGAAGCAACTTTAAGTTACCCTCTTTCTAATATTAGTCCTGGTTATCATAATTTTACAACTTCATTAGATACAACAAAAGGATTATTTAACTTTTATGTAGACGGGTTAATTGTCGATACATACGCTTTTCAAAATTCAAAATATAGTTATGGTACTATATTTGATAATATATTTTATATTGGGACAGAAGCAAGTTACGGTAACAATAAACTTAACGAAAATTTACAAGATGTAAATTATTATAATTACGGTAATTTTAAGATTAAAGATTTTTACATATATAATACACCGCTTTATTTGTATGATGTAGCTAATATAATAAGATCTAGAAATAAGATCGAGGATTTATATTTTGAACTACCTACAGGTAAAAGAAATTATATTGAAAATATAGAAAGAACATTTAAGTTTAAGTTACCAGGAAGAAAGAGCAATTTATTCAACGTAAAATTACTTGATACAGGAATTACAGAAGAAAGCTTACAAGCAGATATTTCAAATAATATAATAGAACAAATTAAAGACGTGATTCCTGCTAACACCAAGTTAAATAAAGTTGATTGGGAAATAGAATGATAAACATTTCAACAGAATTTACCGATTATGGATACACGTTCAACAGAAGTTTGAGTTCTGTAATACAATTACCCTATACTAAAGATGAAGTGTTATTAGGGGTAAATGAATTAGTAAATGGATACAACTTTAATTCAAGCATTGACAAGCTTCAATCAAACTTAATGTATCTATATTCTGTATCTAAAATTGCTCAACCCAACCTTCCAAAATTATATGAAGGGTTTATTGGTAGAGCTACATATGCAACTCAAAAAACAGAAGTAATATTAAAAAATTTAACCCCCTACTCTTTAGCTGTTACAGCACACTCTAATGAAAATTTGGATGAAATGCCATATTTTTATGTAGAAGATGAAAATAATAAAACGTTTACAATAGCGTATGATTATTATGGTATTAACCCATCAGCAGAAAATCGTAGAGGGGACACGATAAGAATAGATTTAACAAAAGGAGAATATGGTGGTGATTTTCTAGCAGTATATGCAACACAACAAGCATTAAGTGCATATTTTCAAGTTAATTCATATAGATGGAATGATGTTTACGGTGGGACGAATGCCTGGCCGGTGTTAGAATTATCGACATTTGCCCCCGGTGGTCTATTTTTTGGTGGTCAATCTTTTAACACATTTGGAAGTTTATTGGCTGAATCACCTGCTGCTGTAAAATACCAACAAGGTACAGCAACAGAATTATTTAAATTATGGCCTAATAGTGATACTAGAAATATTCAATACGTTAGTGAAGATCCCATAGAGTCAAAATATTTTAATTATCTTACTTCTTTGTCTGTTGAAGAGGGTACGCTATCTGGGTACAAATCTTTTTTCTGTGTTAGCCCTCGACATATATCAGCTTTAAGTGCTAATACATCCTCTTCGTTATCCGCAGATTATACATTTGTTAATATAACGTCTAGTGTTGGGGTAAATAATGAGTTAGCCTTCGTTGGATTAAATGGATCAGCATCTTCTAACAGCTCTCTATATGTTTCTGATTCTGCTACAAATGGCGTATATAGAATTAACGTAAATGGGTTTGTAAAAGAAGATAATATAAGAAGTTTTCCAACTCCAAATTTTTATGAAACTGAAATTATTGGAGGGTTAGGTGGAGTTAGAGATAATTATTCATTTAATAATCCTAAAATATTACAATTTTATAAAGATGAACTTTATGTTTACGATCAAGGAAATTATTGTATTAAAGTATACGACAAAGATTTAGGATATGTTAGGAATATTAGAAAATCCGCATTTGCAAAAAATAACCCACCTGCTACCGTAAAACTTATAGATGATAAATTTTATTGGTTAACCACTAGTGGTGTATTTTATATTTTAGATAATAATTTAAATCCTATATCACAAAAGCAGCTTTATAATTTTGAAAATTCAGAAGTTTTTGTTGATTTTGTTGTTAATGAAACTGATAACACTATGTTTGTTGCAACGAAACAAAATATATACAAATACTTTTTTAATAATACCGATTATATTGGTAGATTTAATTTATCTAAATCTAAAATAAACAACATTGATATTAATTTTATGACTCTACTAGACGTAGAGGGGGTAAGTAAGCTTTTTGTTTATGTAAGGAAAAATGAATTTGGTGCAATTTTAGTATTTTCTGAAACTAATGCTTATGAAAATTTACTTTCTAACTATAATTTTGACGTTTACGGTGTTGATGAAATTAAAGTAGAAAAAAATGAATTTGTTTCAAACTTTTCATATAATAAAAGTATAATAAAACTTTTAGGAAACAATTTACAATTAAAGAATTTTATTACTAATGTGGTTACAGTATCTCTTTTAAGAGATGGTGGTATAAACTATGACGGTGTATCATATTTTACAGAAGATGATTTAGCTGTTTTAGATTATGAACCTACTTTAGATAACTATATTGGGACCAATGAAATATTTTCTAGATCAGTAGCAAATAGAGTATTAGAAAAAATATACGATTACCAACTACTTCTAGTTTCTCTTTTTGAGAATAAAGTAACACCACCGCCTTCACAAGTTAATATTTTATCACCTACATTAGACGCTTTGATGCTTGAAGATTTTCCTGGTAATGCTAATGGTTATTATAGACTCGAAACCGGTACTGCTATACAAGCGTCCTTGGAAGAGAATCCGGACCTTTCGGCGGTCTTTCATGGACATGATGTTACTGGCGTTGACGTAAATCCATTAGAAAATTTGGTTGATAATAGAGATATTATTTTATTAGAAAATAGAGTCTTAGAACAAGTACCAATAATTCCACCAGGGCTTAATGATTGTGCTGAACCACCACCAATAGAAGAAATAGTTGAATGTGATTGTTTTGTTACACCTTTTACTACCGATTGTATGTTTGGTGCAGACGCATGTATTCCTCCTTATGATTTGATTGACTTGGATGGGTTGTATACAGAAACAATAACAACAGAAACAGTTTCTATTGGAACAAAAACAACTCTTTGTGAACCAGGGTGGTTTGAACCTATATACGAGACAGAAGGCGATACAGATGGTGAAAGAAGCGGTGGCGCCGAAACTCAATATATTATAGGGTGGAAAAGAATATCTCAAACTCAATTAGCTTCAAGTCGTTTTAATCACGAAAGTGTTAAAGAAGTAACAATTAACGATAGAAAATATAAAATACAGTTAGAAACCACTAGTGGTGGTGTATTAACTAATTACATAAGAAATCCTAACGATCCAATGTTCGATAAAGCTCTTATAGATCTCAACATAACAGCTTATGGTTGGGGTCAGTTTAAAACTTATGTAGAAGGTAGCACTGTAGGTCCAGATTTAGGGCCATTGGCTTTAGGTACAACTTGGGTTAAAGAAGCAATATATTTTAATCAAGAACAAGTAGAACTAGCTGAAAAGTGCCAAGCTGTTCAAGAAGAAGATACCATCCAACGAAACTCTAGAGATATAATTCATAAATTAGATACTAGTAAACAGTTTGGTGTACTGGCATATCTTTCTCTTAATGAAGACGCTGTAAATTATTTTGGTAATGTTACGTCTATTGGTCGTAAAACTTTTGATACTCTTAATTTAAATAATCAGCACCGGGTTGATGACACCACATTTATGATGTGGCAGGTACCTGTTCCTGAGAAATTTATAGGGTCATGGGATTACGTTGGTATAGATGTTACTCACTTTTACTACAATGTAAATCAGAATTGTATTTCTGCAGAACAAAAAGACTTTTTTGTATATTTTGACTTTTTTACCATTCCTGGATCAAATAATATTACACCACCACAACTTACTAAAGAACAACTATTAGATCAATTCATGGATCCTGAATTAACAACAAACAATACTTATGAATTAATATATTCAAACCTTAATCCAAGTAATGAGAAAATAGAGGTATCAAGTAATAGAAAACAAATTAAACTATACGATAGTGGTGGTGATGCATTAGATACAACCTTTACAATTAATTCTGGGGACGCTACTTTTTCTGCAGATGGAAACTTTATTACAGGAAATAGCTCAGTAAACATAGAGTTGGAGTGGGACGATAGCCCGTCAACTAAAGGTAAAGCGGTTGATTCTATTACTATAAATGGAATAACGTGGACTCAATCAGAATCAAAAACCGGAAAAGAACAAAAAGATGTTGTGCTACAAGCTGGTTATTCCATTGGAGGGCATGTTTATGATGTAAACGGTTGTTTACTTTATACTTTAGTAAAACCTAACAATGAAAAAACAAAACCGAAAAAAGGGCAATCAGGGGGTATAATTAAACCTGGAGTTATATTAGACCCACAAGATGTTAAAGATTTGCAAGAGCAATTAGAGCATGATCCGGATTTTGATTTGTCGGTTGTCGGTGTACAGAATGCAGACGGTGATGGGTTTATAAATCCGTTTACGGGTCAATCAGCATCTCAAGGTGGTGGGGGAGAGAAGAAAAAAAGTGAGAAGAATCCCGGCACACCGTAGATAAATAATAATATGGCAGGAAAAAAAATATCACAACTTAGTACAATATTATCAGATCAAATTGTTGATGATGATTTAATTACATTGGTAGATTCATCAGAAACTGTCATTACAGAAATAAACAAGAAGGTAACAATTGAACAATTTAATACTTTTCTTAGAGATCAATCTTCGGTGTTTCCGATTAGTTTTCAACCCACGTTTATAGAAACCACAGCTTATGGTTTAGAGATTAATGGTGTTAGTAATCAAAGTAGAGAAATAGCTAACACGGTTAGTAATAAAACGGTAAATATTGCTGATATTAGCTCTGTTAAATTTGACAAATACGGTCGTATTTGGGATTTAACAACAGAAGCAAGTTCAAATAATATATTACTTGCAAGCGGTACGGCCGCGGGATTTTATAAAGGTACCATTTCAGATACAACAGAACCAGGACCTTCTTCTTACGACAATGTAAATACTCCTGTTAATAGAAACGTCGGTGGTTATTTTAATAGTGATACATATTATTACCCAACTGAAAAATATGCAACTTTAGTTAACTACTCTGATGGTACTTCTGATGATTATAACTGGTCGCATTTGTTTGATCAATCATATAATACGTATGATTCTACTACAGTAGAATTATATTATTCTTATTCAGATTCTGATACCGACTATCAACCACAACCAGGAAGTGCAACTATAGAAGTGGATTGGAAAAATAATACAGTTAAAGGTACCGGGTCGTTTCCTTTTTATAGTTCGACTGAAGGTGCAATAAACTTTCCAGTTATATGGACCACAACCCCCATTCCAGCGGGTAGTGTAGTTGTTGAAGGGTTAATTCAAGGAGCTACTAATAAGATTTGTATTCCTAAAATATTAATTGATGGTGCAAATAAAAAGATTAGAGGTTTACCTATTTACACTATTATTGACACAGCTAATAATGTAATTACAAATCAATCTATAGCAGTTAACGCTGTAATAACAAGTACATGAGTAAAAAAATATCACAACTAACTCAAGCAGAAAATAGAGAGATTACACCTGATGATTTGATCTTACAAGCTGGTCTTAGACCTATCAAATACAGTATAGATCAAAATACTATTGATACAATTAATGCTGTCGTTGCCGATAAAGTTAAAGACAATCCTGATGATGATACTAATACGGTTCAGGAGTCAGATTGGGTTATGACAAATAACCACATTACTGTTAATCAGTTTTGCAAATATTTTAGATGTAGAAATACATACCAACTAACAGACAATTATTTTAACCCTGGTAATATAAAATCTTCAGTTTTTGAAAGTACCGTGGATTTTCCAAATGTTTCTTCCTTAACATTTAATGAATATGGAATGGTAACAGATTTAGAAAAAACTTCAGGTAATGAAAAAGTTGTTGATACAATAGCAGGATCTTTTCTTTCAACCCCTCCCAGTAAAGAGTGGCAAGGGTATATAGATAAAACAGTTGAATCGGTACAAGCGGCTACCGTTATTGGTGGTACAATTGGTTCATGGACTAGTTTTTTTGATAAATCTTATTCATCTTATAAAAAGACTGTTATAACATATACCCAAGGAAGAAACGACCCCACGGGTAATAATGCTTTTAATGTTTGTCAACATAAGATTATAATTTTTTGGGATAGAGGGGGTACCAAATCTGTTAAAGCATGTGCAATAGGTCAATACCCTTCACCAGTAGGCCCAACTAAATCTCCTACCATCCTACCTTTACAGTACAATACCAAAACATATATAATAGGCAATCTTTGGTTTCCGGTCTCAGGTACATACCAAAAAGAATCTGCAGGCAATTCGCTCGATGTTGATACGTCTGAATATAAAGTTCAGTTAGAGATCGATATAGAAAATTCTAAAATCGTAAGACTACCTTTACCTTCATATGATGGCGACACGGGACCACCTCTCGTACCGGGAGCAACGCTAGAAACAACTTCTATTTCCATGACAGTTGAGTCTTTTGTATAAATAATATTAAATGGATTGCTCAACAGTACTACCTGTAAGTTCTTTTTATTCAACTAATCTTAATAGCAAGATATGTAGTTATGATAGATTAGCTCAAAGAATATCTAGAACTTTAGGTGCCCCGTTAATTAACATTGAAGTTCATCAAGATAACTTGTATGAAAATATAGGTATAGCTGTTGAAATGTTTACTAAGTTCGCTGGTTATACGAGAGAATATTTAGTTTTTGATTCTGCTCTTTATGAAAGAGGCCCTGGAATAAGATTAGATGTTTTATTTACTGCTAAAAGAACAGAAGGTTTATTAGATAATGATACATTATTAAATGATAATTTTTCTTATCTTTATCCTGATAAATGCGGAACTAGTTTCGCTCCTTTATATGGTATAGGTAAAATGGTTATAGGTGAAACAGCAAATCCATATATTTTTGAAGTAGGGGAAAATCTTAAACCCGATCAATTATATCTAAATGAATCATTTGATTATCTTTTAGATGATTATAGAAAGGTTATAGATATTAGAGGGTTTGAAGTTGGTTCTTCTGACGGGGTAAATACTCTTTTTACTATAGAACAAACATTAGCACAACAAACCTATTTTAGTTATTCCATGGGTAATTATGGTTTTGATTTAGTTAGTTGGTATGTATTAAAGAATTGGTTAGATACAAGAGAGCATGTTTTAGCGTTACGTAAAAGTGTTAATTTTAATCAACGTACACAATATATGCAAATGTACCCCGAACCAGGAACTGAAAGATTCTGGGGTATATTAGAGTGTTATGTAGAACAACCAATTCAATGGGTAATAAAAGAACCTTGGGTGTATCAATATGCATTAGCTTTAACTAAAATTAACTTAGGAAGAGTTAGAGGCAAGTATAGTAACATACAATTATTTGGTGGGGGTGTATTGAATTATGATATGTTGCAAGAAGGAAGAGAAGAAAAAG
>MDSV01148151.1_pt1 | contig 17193 bp, 9 predicted proteins | sample 810851 | NCBI WGS metagenome assembly MDSV01 (sample SAMN05326640, study PRJNA326480) | marine metagenome | isolation source: seawater | place: Atlantic Ocean: North East | collected 2012 | reverse complement strand
TCTGGAATCTCCCGGTTCGTAGCCGAGCGCCTTATCCAATTTGGCCAGCGGTCCTTAAATTTATAAAATTTATCAAATATAACAAAATTTATTGTTTTTTTTGATTTTAATAACAATTTTTGATCAATTAAAATAGAGGTTTACACAAAAAAGGCGTTTAATGTGCTAAAATATCATTAAATATACTTTTAATAATGTGTATAAAACCTTTAAAAAAAGATGAGTGAAAAATTACTTGTTCCTGATATAGGTGAATTTGAAAATGTAGAGGTAATTGAAATTCTTGTAAAAGAAGGTGATCAAATTACAGCCAATGATCCAGTAATTACAATAGAAAGCGATAAGTCAAGTGTAGAAATACCCTCAATTACATCTGGGAAAATTGAAAAAGTACATGTTAAAGTAGGCGACAAAGTTTCAAAAGGAGATTTAATTTTAACCCATCAATCTTCATCAAAGTTTTCACCTGAAAGTGCACTTCCAAAAGATACTGAACACATAATTAATCAAGCAGAAGTAGCAATTAAAGAGGAAAAAAAAGAAAAAATACATATTCAGCAAAAAGAAAACAAAAAAAAACAATCCTCAATCCAAGTTAAGAATGGTAACGATATTGATCCATTAGAAACACATGATTGGTTAGTATCTCTATCTGCTGTAATTTCAAAAGATGGAAATCAAAGAGCTCACTTCTTAATTAAAGAATTAATAAATAAAGCCTACAGGGAGGGCGCAAATATTCCATATACTCAAAATACACCATATGTAAACACAATACCCCCCGAAGCAGAAGTTAAGTCTAATGGGGATCAGAATATTGAAAGAAGAATTAGATCTTTAATTCGATGGAATGCAGCAGCAATGGTAGTAAGAGCAAATAAAAAATTTCCAGAGCTTGGTGGACATATCGGAACATTTGCATCAGCCGCAACACTTTATGATGTAGGTATGAATCATTTTTGGAGAGCTAAAAATAACAAATTTGGAGGGGATTTAATTTATTTTCAAGGCCACAGTGCTCCAGGTATGTATGCAAGGGCATTTTTAGAAGGAAGACTAAACGAAAAACAATTAGATAGTTTTAGACAAGAAGTAGAACCAGGTGGACTTTCTTCATATCCACATCCATGGTTAATGCCAAAATTTTGGCAATTTCCGACTGTCTCAATGGGGTTAGGCCCAATGCTCGCCATTTATCAAGCAAGGTACATGAAATATTTAATTAATAGAGGACTAATTAAAGATGAGGGAAGAAAAGTATGGGCTTTTTTGGGTGATGGAGAGATGGACGAGCCAGAGTCTATGGGAGCAATAGGATTAGCTGCTAGAGAAAAATTAGATAACCTGATTTTTGTTATCAATTGTAATCTTCAGAGATTAGATGGACCAGTCCGAGGAAATGGAAAAATTATACAAGAACTTGAAGGAAGTTTTAGAGGAGCTGGATGGAATGTTATTAAAGTAATTTGGGGGTCATATTGGGACTCTTTATTAGCAAATGACAAAACTGGTCATTTAGTAAAAATAATGAATGAAACTGTTGATGGAGAGTATCAAGCAATGAAAGCCAGAGATGGTGCATATGTTAGAGAAAAATTTTTTGGAAAATATATTGAGACATCAGAATTAGTCTCAAGTCTTTCTGATAAAGATATATGGAGGTTAAACAGAGGGGGACATGATCCTCATAAGGTTTTCGCAGCATATGATAAGGCTACTAAAAATCAAGGAAGTCCAACAGTAATTATAGCAAAAACAATAAAAGGTTATGGGATGGGAAAATCTGGGGAAAGTGTAAACACCACTCACCAGACAAAAAAATTAGATGTTGATGATTTGATGTATTATAGAGATCGATTTGATGTCCCATTAACTGATAAGCAAGTAAGAAATATAGAATATTTTAGACCTGAAGAAAAATCTGCAGAAATCAAATATATTAAAGAGAAAAGAATAAAATTAGGTGGATTTTTACCAGAAAGATCAACTTTTGCAAAACCAATCAAGGCACCCTCAAAAAATATTTTTGATTTCATGAAAGTATCTACTGGAGAAAAAGAAATGTCCACCACAATGGCTCTTGTTAGAATGTTAACAAATCTATTAAGAGACAAAAATATTTCCCCAAGATTAGTTCCAATTATTCCAGATGAAGCAAGAACATTTGGCATGGAAGGTTTTTTTCAAAAAATTGGGATCTATGCACATGAGGGACAAAAATATGAACCAGAAGATGCAGCTCAATTGAGTTCATATAGAGAGGATAAAAGTGGACAAGTTTTAGAAGAAGGCATTAATGAAGCTGGGGCAATGTCCTCATGGATAGCAGCCGCAACTGCATATACAAATCATGATATTGAAATGATCCCTATTTATATTTTTTATTCCATGTTTGGTTTTCAAAGAGTAGGTGATTTTGCTTGGGCGGCAGGGGATAGTCAAGCAAGAGGATTTCTAATTGGAGCTACAGCAGGAAGAACAACATTAGCAGGCGAAGGGTTACAACATCAAGATGGACATAGTCACTTAATAGCATCTACTATACCAAATTGTGTTAGTTATGATCCAACATTTCATTATGAATTATCAGTAATTTTTAGGGAAGGTTTAAGAAGAATGCACGAGAAAAATGAAAATATTTTTTACTACATTACAACTATGAATGAAAATTATTCACATCCTGAAATGCCAAAAGATAAAAATTGCGAAGAGGGAATTTTAAAAGGAATGTATAAAATAAAAGAATTTAATAAATATAAAAAAACTAAAATCCAACTTTTGGGATCAGGCACAATTCTTAGAGAAATGATATCTGCAGCAAAGATTTTACAAAATGAATATCAAATTGATAGTGATATATGGAGTGTCACTAGCTTTAATGAGCTTAGAAAAGATGGTATGGAAGTTGAAAGATATAATCTTTTAAATCCTGATAAAGATCCAAAAATATCTTATGTTGAAAAATGTTTGGGTAAGACTGAAGGTCCTATTATGGCCGCATCAGATTATATGAGAATGAATTCAGACCAAATTAGACCATATACAAACAAAAGCTTTTATTCATTGGGAGCAGATGGATTTGGTAGAAGTGACACTAGAAAAAATCTGAGAAAGTTCTTTGAGGTTGATAAAGAACATCTAGTAGCTTACGGATTAAGTATTCTAGCAAAAGAACAACTTATTGCATCAAAATATGCAAAAGAGGCAATTAAAAAGTATAATATTGATACGACCAAACCCATGCCTACTAAATTATAAAATGTCAGATATCGAGATTAAAGTACCAAATATTGGAGATTTTAAAGATGTTGAGGTAATTGAAGTAATAGTTAAAGAAGGTCAATCGATTATAAAAAATGATGCTTTAATAACAATTGAAAGTGATAAATCTAGTGTAGAAATTCCTTCAAATTTAGAAGGAAAAATAAAATCATTAAACATAAAGGTAGGAGATAAAGTTTCAGAGGGAGATTTAATATTAATATTAGAAAACTCAAAAAATACAAGTCAAGAAATTGAAGAAAAATTAAATGTTAAAAGTGGGTTTGAAAAAAAAAATCAAATTAAAATAAGTGCTGAGCAAGATTATGTATATCAAAATAGAGTAACTGACATTAAATCAGCAAGTCCAAAAACTCGAAAATTTGCGAGAGAATTAGGAATAGATATAAATCAAGTAACAGGAAGTGAAAAGGATGGAAGAGTTATTGAAGATGATATTAAAAAATTTGTTTCTTTTAAATCAATAAATAATACCCAAATTAAAAAAAATAAAATAAATAATATTAAAAATGAATTTGAGCATTCCGATTTTGGAGAGATTGAAATTAAAAATATTCCTAGGGTAAAAAAATTAGCCTCTACCTATCTTGTCAACTCATGGACAACTATACCTCATGTTACAAATCATGATGAGGTAGATATTACTGAAATGGAAAACTTTAGAAACTCTTTAACAGATATTTACACAGGAGAAAAAATTAAAATTACTCCTATAGTATTTGTTATAAAAGCATTGGTAGCGTCTCTAAAAAAATTTCCTAGCTTTAATTCCTCAATAGATGAAATTGAAAATGGAAAGATGACTTTAAAAAAATATTACCATATTGGAATTGCTGTTGATACGCCGAATGGACTAATGGTTCCAAAAATAAGAAATGCAAATAATAAAAAAATATTATTACTGAGTAAAGAATTAAAAAAAATAAGTGAACTTTGTCGAAATTTAAAAATAGACAAGAAGGAGTTATATGGTGGGTCTATGACCATTACAAGTTTGGGTGGAATAGGAGGATCTTTTTTTACTCCAATAATTAATTATCCAGAGGTAGCCATATTAGGAATTGGAAGAACAGAAAAGAAACAAGTTTATTTAAATGGAAAATTTCAAACTCGTATAATGTTGCCAATATCTTTATCCTATGATCATAGAATTATTGATGGTGCAGAAGCAGCAAGATTTAACAATGATTTAAAAGAAAATCTTGGAAAAAATTTTGCATATAAATTAGCAGTATAATTTTAATTAAAAATTATTTAAATTCAAATAATGATAGAAAATATTAAAATTTTACCTAATAGTTTAATTGTCAAATTTAAGAATAAAACTGAGGAAAATTTTCCTAATATTTGGTTAAGAGATCATGCTAAAGACCATGAAAACTGGGATAAAAGAAGCCATCAAAGAAAAACATACACAGCATCCCTTGATATAAATATTCAAATCAAAGAGGCAAAAATAAAAAATGGTGGAAATTATATTGAAATTTTATGGGCTGATATGAAAAATAAAGTTGAGTATTCTTATGAATACTTATTTAATAACACATTAAATAACAATAATAAAAATCTTAATTTACAGCTTTGGAAAAAAAATGACATAAATGAAGATATATATCTAAACTATAAAGATATATTAAATGACGAGGGATTTAAATATTTTCTAAAAAAAATATATAATCTTGGTTTTTGTGTAGTTACTGGTTGTGAAACAAATTTAAAAACAGTTGAATTTATAGCAAATAAAATTGGCTATGTGAGACAATCTATTTTTGGAGGACTTTGGGAATTTGAGTCAAATGAAGATATGGCTGATAGTGCTTACACACAAGATGAATTAAGACCACACACCGACTCTACTTACAGTAATGATGCTCCAGGTTTACAATTATTATTATGTTGTGAGTACAAAGCACAAGGAGGAGAGTCAATAATGGTAGATGGTTTTAATATAGCGGAGTTTATAAAAAGTGATGATAAAGAATTATTTGATTTAATGTCTAAAATTGAAGTACCTGGTAAATACGTTGGTGACGGAGTAATACTTGAAGCAAAAAGACCTATTTTCAAATTAGATAATAATAAATTAATTCAAGTAAGCTTTAATAATTATGATCGCACAGAGTTTAGGATAGAAGAAACATTAACTTCTAAATTTTATGAGGCAATTAAGAAATTTGATAATTTAGCTAATCTGAATGAATTTCAATGGAGGCATATCTTAAGACCTGGAGAATTATTAATTTTTAATAATTGGAGAATTCTACATGGAAGGGGTTCTTTCAGTGGCAAAAGAAAAATGGCTGGTTGTTATATAAATATGGAAGATTTCAAAAGTGCATGTAAAATTAACGGTTTAAATTAAGAATTCACAAATAATAAAATATGACAAAATCATTCTCTATAGTTTGTGCATTAGTAACTACATTTATTTGGGGTACAGCATTTATTGCACAAGAGACTGGAATGGACAACATAGGTCCACTAACCTTTAATGCATCACGTTTTTTTATAGGATTTATTACTGTACTGCCCATTGCATTATTATTCGAAAGGAAAAAAATATTTCAACAGATTCGATTAGATAGAAAAAAATTTTTTAAATATCTTGTAGTTATGGGTTTTTCTTTATTTTTAGGAACATCATTACAACAGGCCTCACTTCAGTATACAAACGTTGCAAATGCAGCTTTTTTTACAGTTTTTTATGTTCCTTTGGTTCCAATTTTACTATTTTTTTTTTATTCTCAAAAAGTTCATTGGAGTATTTGGCCTTCAATAGGTCTTTGCGTATACGGAGTTTATCTCCTGAGCAATTTTTCTAATTCAGAAATTATGAAAGGAGATGCGCTTGTGATTTTATGCTCTTTGTTCTGGGCATTCCATATTATTTTTGCAGGTAAATTTATGGAGATCTTTGATATCCCAATATTTTATGCAGCATTACAAGGACTTTTTGTTGCAATCTTATCTATTATTTTTGCATATATGTTTGAAGAAATTATTTTTTCTAAAATTTTATTAGAAAGTTCTTCTATTATTTATGCTGGAGTATTATCAGGAGGTATTGCATTCACACTTCAAATGTTTGCACAAAAAAATATAGAAGAGGCTCCTGCTGCTATTATATATTCTTTAGAAGGAGTTTTTGCAGTTATTGCTGCATGGATAATCTTGAATCAAATACTTAATATAAATAACATAATAGGATGCGTTTTGATTTTAATAGCTGTTATTTTTTCTCAATTAGCACCAAAAATTAAAAAAAGTTAAAAATAGATTATATAAAATAAAATAAAAGAAATTATAAGTCTATAAATTATAAAAACATTCATAGAAAATCTGTTTATATAATTTAAAAAAAACTTAACTGTTAAAAAAGAAAAAATAAAAGAACAGATTGTGCCTACAATAATTAAATAATTAAATTCAATAGATTGTTGAACAACATCTTTTAATCCCAAGATACTTGCCCCACTTAGTGCTGGTATAGATAATAAAAATGAAATTTTACCTGAGTCAAATCTATTAAATTTTAAAACTCTAGCAGCTGTTATAGTAATTCCTGCTCTACTGACACCTGGTATAAGCGAAAAAACTTGAAATAAGCTTATAATTACAATTGATCTTATGTTTAAGTTACTAGATATTTTTTTTTCAAAACTACTTCTATCGGCAATAAAAAGAATAATTGCAAAAATAAAAGTTGTCCAAGCTATAACTTCAATATTTCTTAAATTATAAATATAACCAGTGATATAAAGAATATACCCACAAATAATAAGTGGTATAGATCCAATTATCATTAGATTTAAGAGTTTTTTATTATTTCTAATATTCCTGAGATCTTCACGAAAGTAATATATAATTGCAAATAATGATCCTAAATGAAGACTGATATCTAATATCAACGAACTAGATTTAAATTCATATAAACTTGAAACTAATATTAAGTGTGCAGATGAACTAATTGGCAAAAATTCTGATATGCCTTGAATTGCTGATAAGATAATTATTTCAATTATATTTTGAAGCATTTTAACTACGTAGCTTAAAAAATGACCATTTCAAACATTTCCATTAATTCATATTAGATATGCAAAAAATGTATTATCTATATTTTTTGCTAATAATACCTAAATATAGGTCACTAACTATGACTTAATTAATACTTTTACTATTAGATTTTATCTGTATTTTGCCTTAAAAATAAAATTAATATGTCTGATAAAATGCTCAAATTTATAAATATAGGTCAACAAACACCACCTAAAAGAGATGTTAGTGAGAGAAAAGATGATTTTAAAGAGATCTATGATGAATTTGTAAATCGTAAAGCCCAAGAGCAATCAAGCAGATGTTCACAATGTGGGGTACCATTCTGTCAAATTCATTGTCCACTAAGTAACAATATACCAGATTGGTTAAAATTAACTGCTGAAGGAAGAATGAAAGAAGCCTACGAATTATCTCAAAGTACCAATAATATGCCAGAAGTATGTGGAAGAATATGTCCACAAGATAGACTGTGTGAAGGAAACTGCGTTATAGAACAATCTGGTCACGGAACTGTTACCATTGGGTCAATGGAAAAATATATAACTGATAATGCATGGGAACAGGGATGGATAAAACCAATTAAGATAGAATTTGAAAAAAATCAAAGTGTAGGAGTAATTGGTGCTGGACCAGCGGGGTTAGCAGCAGCTGAAGAGTTAAGAAAAAATGGTTACAAAATTACGGTATATGACCGATATGACCGTGCAGGTGGATTATTAATTTATGGAATTCCAAATTTTAAATTGGAAAAACATGTAGTTGAAAGAAGAACAAAATTACTTAAAGAAGGAGGAATAGAATTTATTCAAAATTTTGAAATAGGCAAAGATGCATCGTTAGAGCAATTAAGAAAAAAACATGATGCTATTTTAATTGCTACAGGAGTTTATAAACCTAGAGAAATTGAATTACCTGGAAATGATTTGGATAATATTTTTCCTGCAATGGAATTTTTAACAGCCTCAAACAAAAAAGGTTTGGGTGATAAAGTAGAGTTATTTGACAAAGGTACATTGAACGCTGAAGGCAAAGATGTAGTTGTCATAGGTGGCGGGGATACAGCCATGGATTGTGTAAGAACATCTATAAGACAAAAAGCTAAATCAGTTAAATGTCTTTATAGAAGGGATAAAGAAAATATGCCAGGATCAGCTAGAGAAGTATCAAATGCTGAAGAAGAAGGTGTTGAATTTGTATGGTTAAGTAGTCCTAAAGAATTTAAAGGTAAAAATAAAATTGAAAATTTAACAGTTGATCAAATTAAATTAGGCGAACCTGATGAATCAGGCAGAAGAAAACCAGAGATAAAAAAAGACTCAGAATTTGAAATCAAAGCAGATATGGTCATAAAAGCACTTGGCTTTGATCCAGAAAATTTACCATTATTATTTGATGCTCAAGAACTACAAATAACTAAATGGGGAACTGTTAAAACAGATTTTGATACTTTGGAAACAAATCTAAAAGGTGTTTTTGCCGCTGGAGATATTGTAAGAGGAGCCTCATTAGTTGTATGGGCAATTAAAGATGGAAGAGATGCTGCTTCCTCAATAAAAAATTATCTTGAAAATATTGAATTAAAAAACACAAAAGTAGCATAATGAAAAATTATAAAAAAAATTTACATTTACTCTCTAAAAATCATGTTTATTCAAATGAAATGGAGCACGATGCGTGCGGTGTAGGACTTATTGCGTCTACTGAGGGTAAAAAATCAAGAACAGTGGTTGAGTATGGCATTGAGGCTTTAAAAGCTGTTTGGCACCGAGGCGCTGTAGATGCTGATGGAAAAACAGGCGACGGAGCTGGAATACATTTGGAAATACCAAAAGATTTTTTTATAGAAAAAATACAAGTCACAGGACACGATTATGATAATTCAGAGATTTGTATTGGGATGATTTTTTTACCAAGAAACGATTATTCATCCCAAGAAAGTTGCAAAACCATTGTAGAAAGTGAATTAACCAAAAGTGACTTTAGTATTTATGGCTGGAGACAAGTACCAGTAAATTTAAAAGTTTTAGGAGAAAAAGCATTTCAAACAATGCCAGAAATTATTCAGGTTTTATTTAAATCAAACGATCCAAATTTACTTGATTCAAAACTTGAAAGAAAGATTTATGAAACAAGAAAAAAAATAGAAAATAAAGCCTTTAATCTATCTTTAAATGACTTTTACATATGCTCATTTAGTTCTAAATCAATTATTTATAAAGGAATGTTTTTAGCTGAAGCAATATCTGATTTTTTTTTAGACCTAAAAGATAAAAGATTTATATCTAGATACGCTATTTTTCATCAAAGATTTTCTACTAATACAGCGCCTAGTTGGAGTTTAGCACAACCATTCCGTGCTATTGCACATAATGGTGAAATTAATACTTATAAAGGAAACAAAAATTGGATGAAGGTTCACGAGGAAGAAATGAGCAGTCCACTTTTTCAAGATGTAAACAATTTAAAACCTGTAATTTTAAAAGGTGTATCTGATTCAGCAGCTTTAGACAATGTTTTTGAATTATTGAACAAATCGGGTCAACCAGCTCCTTTAGCTAAATTAATGTTAGTTCCAGATGCGTGGTCAAAAAAAAATAAAACTCTTCCAAAAAATCATCAGCAACTGTTTAATTTTTTAAATAGCACAATGGAACCATGGGATGGACCAGCTGCAATTGCTGCAACAGATAATGAGTGGGTAATTGCTGCAAATGATCGAAACGGATTACGACCTCTTCGATATGCAATTACCAAAGACAAACTTCTTTTTGCTGGTTCAGAAACAGGAATGATAGAATTAAATGAAAAAAAAATTTTATCTAAAGGAAGACTGGGTCCAGGTGAAATCATAGGAGTGAGAATTGAAAAAGGAAAAGTTTTTTCAAATCATCAAATTAAAGATTATTTAGCCAAAGAATTTAAACATTTTAATTCACAAATAATTGATTTAGATGAAAAATTATCTATCTATAATGAAAAACATACTTTTGATGGAGAAGATTTAAGAAGAAGACAACATACTTTTGGGATAAGTCTTGAGGATTTAGAGTTAATTTTACATCCAATGGCAGAGGACGCCAAAGAGGCAACAGGTTCCATGGGAGATGATACACCATTGGCTGTATTATCAGATAAATATAGGCCACTTTATCATTTTTTTAGACAAAATTTTAGCCAAGTAACTAATCCCCCAATTGACTCATTGAGAGAAAATAAGGTCATGAGCCTAAAAACTAGATTTGGAAATTTGGGAAATATTCTTGATTTTGACACTTTAACTAAAGAAAATATTTACGTTTTAAATAGTCCAATATTATCTAATTCGCAATTTAATAAATTTATAAATTTTTTTGGAAAAAATTCTTTTGTTGTTGATTGTACATTCTCAAATAATGATAATTTATCAAGTGCTATTCAAAGAATTCAAAGAGATGCTGAGATTGCAGTTAGACAAGGAGTAACACAGTTAGTACTAAGTGATAAAGAACTTTCTCATAAAAATCTACCAATGCCAATGTTATTATGTGTTGGAGCTATTAATACTTTTTTAATAGATAAAAAATTAAGAGGGTACGTTTCAATTAATGTTCAATCTGGAGAAGCTCTAGATACCCATTCTTTTGCTACTTTGATAGGAGTGGGAGCAACAACAGTTAATCCATACCTAGCTTTTGACAGCTTATACCAGAGATATAAAAAAAAATTATTTGGTCAGCATAGCTTTGATGATTGTATCCAGAGATATATAAAATCAGTAAATGCAGGCCTTCTGAAAATTATGTCAAAAATGGGAATATCAGTTCTGAGCTCATACAGAGGAGGGTGTAATTTTGAAACTGTAGGATTGAGTAGAACTGTTGTTAATGATTATTTTACGGGAGTTATCTCTAAAATTTCTGGAATTGGGTTAACTGGAATTGAAAAAAAAATACGTCAAATCCACAAGGAAGCTTTCGAGAGTTCAGATACAGTTTTGCCTATTGGAGGAATTTATAGATATAGAAAAAATGGTGAAACACATCAATATCAAGGAAGACTAATTCATCTATTACAAAGTGCAGTAGGTTCAAATTCATATTCAGCATATAAAAAATATGTTGAGGGAATATACAACTTACCTCCAATTAACTTAAGAGATCTAGTTGATTTTAGAAAGAAGAAAATAGGACCATCGATTAATTTATCTGAGGTTGAGCCTATAGAAAAAATACTAAAAAGGTTTGGTAGCGGAAGTATGTCTCATGGAGCTTTATCAAAAGAGGCACATGAAACATTAGCAATAGGAATGAATAGAATTAAAGGAGCTTCATGCAGTGGTGAAGGTGGTGAAGACTCAAATAGATTTAAAGTTATGGATAGTGGAGATAGTGCAAATTCTAGAGTTAAACAAATTGCATCTGCAAGATTTGGTGTGACGATAAATTATTTAAATAATTGTAATGAGATAGAAATTAAAATGGCCCAAGGCGCAAAACCAGGTGAAGGTGGCCAACTTCCAGGTTTTAAAGTAACAAAAGAAATCGCAAAGTTAAGGCATTCTACTCCAGGAGTAACTTTAATCTCTCCTCCACCACATCACGATATATACTCAATAGAAGATTTGGCTCAATTAATTTATGATTTAAAACAAATTAATCCAAAAGCAAGAGTGGGTGTCAAATTAGTTGCTTCAACTGGTATAGGTACTATTGCTGCAGGAGTTGCTAAAGCAAAAGCGGATATTATTTTGATTTCAGGACATAATGGTGGAACTGGAGCTACTCCACAAACCAGCGTTAAATACGTAGGTATACCTTGGGAAATGGGCCTAACAGAGGCAAACCAAGTTCTTACATTGAATAACTTAAGACACAAGGTTACTTTAAGAACTGATGGAGGCATTAAAACGGGTAGAGATGTTGTTATTGCTGCAATGATGGGAGCAGAAGAGTACGGAGTTGCAACAACTGCTTTAGTTGCCATGGGATGTATTATGGTAAGACAATGTCATTCAAATACTTGTCCTGTAGGCGTTTGTACTCAAGATGAAAATTTAAGAGAGAAATTTACCGGAACACCAGATAAAGTAGTAAACTTATTCACTTTTATTGCTACAGAAGTAAGAGAAATTTTAGCTGAACTAGGATTTAACTCATTAAATGATATTATAGGAAGAACTGATTTGTTAATGCAAGTTAACAAAGGTTCACCTAATTTAGATGATTTAGATTTAAATCCATTATTTGTTCAAGCAGATCCTGGACATAACAAAAGATATTGTGAAACTTTAGAGATTAACAAGGTTCCTGATACACTAGATCAAGAGATTTGGCCAGAGATTGAAAAATCTTTAGATAATTTTAAAAAAATTGAAACAGAATTTGTTATTAAAAATACTAATAGAGCAGTTGGTACTAGGATTTCACATAATCTTTATAAAAAATATGGGTATGAAAAATTAAAAGAAAATTTTCTGACTTTAAATTTCAAAGGTTCTGCGGGACAATCTTTTGGAGCTTTTTCCTCAAAAGGCTTGAAGTTAAATCTTAAAGGAGATGCGAATGATTACGTAGGAAAAGGATTATCAGGAGCCACAATTTCGATAAAACTTTCTGATGAAAGCAATTTAGTTTCCAATGAAAATACAATTATTGGAAATACAGTTCTTTATGGAGCTACATCTGGTAAACTTTTTGCATCTGGTCAAGCAGGTGATAGATTTGCAGTAAGAAATTCTGGTGCAACAACTGTTATAGAAGGATGCGATTCGAATGGCTGCGAATATATGACAGGTGGCACAGCAGTCATACTTGGAAATGTAGGAGATAATTTTGCAGCAGGCATGACAGGAGGTATGGCGTTTATTTATGATAAATCTAAAGAATTTGAAAAAAAAGTTAATACTGATTCTGTTGTTTGGCAAAATGTTGAAACTGATTATTGGAAAAAATTTCTTAAAGATTTAATAACAGAACATATCATAGAAACAGAATCTAATTTATCAAAAAAAATAATTGAAAATTTTGATGAAGAAATAAAAAACTTTGTACAAGTTTGTCCTAAAGAAATGTTAAGTAGATTAAATAATCCAATAAGTTTAAAATCTAATATAAAAGAAGTTAGCTAGGAAATCAAATCAAGCTCTCTAACTATCTTCTTTTGAACTTTTTTATTAAATAGACTGTGATCTCCATTTTTAATAATTACTAATTTTTTTTTTGCTCTGCCAAACAACTTTAGAACTTTTCTTGAAAGTGAAACAGGAACTGTAGTATCTTTACTGCCATGAATCATGGTAACAGGAATTTCAAGATTAATCTTTTTATTTAGTATTTTGTTTTTTTTACCATTTTTTATTAATTGATAGGTAATTGGATACTCATATCCACCATGTTTTAAATTATAAATCCCGTTATTTTTTGTCTCAATTTTCATTTTTTTTGTAAATTTCTTCCACATTATTTTTTCTAAAAATTCAGGCGCCGAACCTATGCCCAAAAATCCTTTAATTTGTTTTTTAAAATATCTAAATTGATTAAGTGAAATCCACGAACCCATACTTGATCCAATTAATATGAAGTCATTTTTTTTAATAATATTTTTTATTAATATTTTTACTTCAGAGGTCCATTTGCTAATATTACCTTTAGTGAATTCTCCTGAAGATTTTCCATGGCCTGAATATTCAACAGCAAGAAAACCTAGCTTATTCTTTTTTGCATATTTAAGAAATACCTTTGGTTTTTCTCCCTCAAGATCAGACATAAAACCATGTAGAAAAACTATATAAAGATTTTTCTTATAATAGTTAGATAAATATCTAATTTTTTTTGTTTTTGAGATTTTGAAATATTTAAAATCAGTCATTATTATTTATAAGTTTTTAGTATTAATATATAATAATATCAAATGTCGTCTAAGTTAAAAGTTTTGCAAGTAATACCTAAGTTAGGTTATGGTGGAGCGGAAACGGGATGTTATGATATCGCTCACTATTTACCTGAAAACAACTGTGAGTCCTTTATTGTTACAAGTGGTGGTGAGTTATTAAAATTCATTGATAAAAAAAAAGTCAAAGTTATTAGATTGCCTGTTCATAGTAAAAACCCACTACTAATACTTTTAAATTCTATAGCGATAATTGGAATTATTTTATTTAATAATATTTCAATTGTGCATGCAAGAAGTAGAGCACCTGCATGGTCTTGTTTATTTGCTGCAAAAATAACTAATAGAAAATTTGTTACAACATTTCATGGAACTTACAATTTTAGGAGTAAAATTAAAAAATTTTATAATTCTATTATGGTAAGATCTGACCTGATAATAGCTGGATCTAATTTCATTTTTTCTCATATCAAAGAAAATTATTCAAAATATCTTAATGACAAAAAAAAATTAATGGTAATATTTAGAGGAATTAATGTTGATTATTTTGACCCTACCACAAAAATAGAAAGTGATGAAAAAAAATTATTAAAAAAATGGGATATAGAAAAAGATAAAAAAATATTACTTTTACCAGGTAGACTTAGTTCGTGGAAGGGGCAAGAAATTTTTATTGAAGCTGTAAATTTAGTAAATATTGAACTTGGATATGAAGCTTTTTATACAGTTATTCTTGGAAGTGACCAAGGTAGAGATTTGTATAAAAAAAAATTAGTTAGACTGTCTGAACAATACAGAATGACAAAACAGATAAGATTTATTGATCATTGCAATGACATGGCTTTAGCTTATAAAATTTCTGATATAGTTGTTTCAGCTTCTACTAAACCAGAAGCTTTTGGTAGAATTGCTGTTGAAACCCAATCTATGGAAAAGCTCATTATAGCAAGTAACATTGGTGGTTCAAATGAAACTGTTATAGATGAAAAAACTGGTTTTTTATTTGAGAACAGTAATTCAAAAGAATTATCAAAGAAAATTTTAAAAGCACTTGCTATGGATGATTCATCTATAAAATCAATTGGTATTGAGGGTAGAAAAAATATAATCCAAAAATTTAATGTTGAAAAAATGTGCTTTTCTACTTATTCAGAGTATAAAAGAATGTTAAATTAAATGCCTATAATTACTCTACCAGACGGGAATGATATAAATTTTCCAAATAAAGTTACAGGACTAGATGTAGCTGAAAAAATTAGTAAATCTCTTGCAAAACAAGCGATAGTCATAAGTGTTAATGGCGAATTAAAAGATTTAGATTATTTAATTGAAACAGATAGTTCAGTTAAAATATTTACGTCAAAAAATCAAGAAGGTTTAGAAACAATAAGACACGACACAGCTCATATATTGGCAATGGCTGTTCAGGAGTTATTTCCTGGTACACAAGTAACTATTGGTCCAGTTATCGAAAATGGATTTTACTATGATTTTGCAAGAAAAGAACCTTTTACAGAAGATGATTTAATAAATATTGAAAATAAAATGAAAGAAATTGTTGATAGAGATGAAATTACAAAAAGAGAGGTTTGGGATAGAAAAAAAGCAATCACTCATTTTAAAAAGAAGGGAGAAATTTACAAAGCAGAATTAATAGAAGCGATACCAGAAAATGAAGAGGTATCTATTTATTTCCATGGTGAGTGGCACGATCTTTGTAGAGGACCACATCTTTCATCCACTGGTAAAATTGGCAAATATTTTAAATTAACAAAAGTTTCAGGTGCATACTGGAGAGGCGACTCTAAAAATGAAATGTTACAAAGAATATATGGGACTAGCTGGGCCAGCCAAAAGGACTTAGATGGATACTTAAAAAGAATTGAGGAAGCTGAAAAAAGAGATCATAGAAAACTTGGAAAAGAAATGGATTTATTTCACTTTAGAGAAGAGAGTCCTGGATCAGTATTTTGGCATGAAAAGGGATGGTCACTTTTTCAAAAGTTAATAAATTATATGAGATCTAGACAAGATGCAGCTGGATATAAAGAAGTTAATACACCAGAAGTGTTAGATAGACAATTATGGGAAAAATCAGGTCATTGGGAAAAATACGGAGAAAACATGTATACATCTGAAACTCCGGATGAAAAAGTTTTTGCAATAAAACCTATGAATTGTCCTGGACATATTCAAGTTTTTAATCAAGGCTTAAAAAGCTACAGAGATCTCCCTTTACGAATAACTGAGTTTGGTAAAGTTCATCGTTATGAACCTTCAGGAGCGCTGCATGGTTTATTAAGAGTTAGGGCCTTCACACAAGATGATGCACATATTTTTTGTTCGGAGGATCAAATTACAAGCGAATGTTTAGAGGTTACTAATTTAATTTTAGATATTTATAAAGATCTTGGTTTTGAAAATGTAATTCTAAAATATGCTGATAGACCAGAGGTAAGAGTTGGTGAGGACTCAGTTTGGGATAAAGCCGAAGCGTCGTTACTTGAAGCTGTTAAAGCTTCAAGATTAGAATATAGTATTAACAAAGGTGAAGGAGCATTCTATGGACCAAAAATTGAATTTGTATTGAGAGATGCAATTGGCAGAGATTGGCAATGTGGAACTTTGCAGGTTGATTTAAACTTACCTGGAAGATTAGAAGCTTCATATGTTGATAAAGATGGAACAAAAAAAGTACCTGTTATGCTTCATAGAGCGCTGTTTGGCTCTTTAGAGAGATTTATTGGAATTTTAATAGAAAACTACGCAGGTAAATTTCCTTTTTGGATTTCCCCTTTACAAACAATTGTAATACCAATTTCTGAAGATTTTGATGATTATGCAAAAGAAGTTTCAAAAAAAATTAAAGAAGCAGGTATGAGTTCAGCTGTCGATTTAAAAAAACACAATTTAAATTATAAAATAAGAGATCATTCGTTAGCAAAAATACCTCTTTTGTTAATTTGTGGTAAAAAAGAAGTTGACTCC
>MDSV01098101.1_pt1 | contig 17200 bp, 15 predicted proteins | sample 810851 | NCBI WGS metagenome assembly MDSV01 (sample SAMN05326640, study PRJNA326480) | marine metagenome | isolation source: seawater | place: Atlantic Ocean: North East | collected 2012 | reverse complement strand
CCCAACCTGATCGGCTTCAAGGAATTCGGCGGCGCGGCCTCCCTCTCCTATGCAGCCGAGCACATCACCTCCGGCGACGACGAACTGACCCTGATGGTCGGCGTCGATACCCAGGTCTTCCACGGCTTCGTCAAATGCGGCGCCACCGGCGCGATCACCGGCATCGGCAACGCGCTCCCGAAGGAGGTCCTGCATCTCGTTTCGCTCTGCAAGGCCGCCGCCGAGGGCGACAGCGAGGCTCGCGTCAAGGCGCGCGAACTCGAGGAAGCTCTGATGGTGCTGTCGAAATTCGACGAGGGCGTCGATCTCGTGCTGTTCTACAAATATCTGATGGTGCTGAATGGCGATGAAGAATATAGCCTGCATTTCAACGAAACCGACGCCCTGACGGCGCCGCAGCAGGCCTTTGTCGAAGAACAGTACCGGCAGTTCAAGACCTGGTACGCCAACTGGGCAGCCTGAAACCGGCGGAGCGGGCCTTGCCAGGGAGCAGCGCATGCATGTGATTGACAGCCACACCGCGGGCGAGCCGACGCGGGTCATCCTCGACGGCTTTCCCGATCTCGGTTCGGGCCCGCTTTCCGAACGCGCGGCGCTGCTTGCGACGCGCTTTTACGACGACTACCGCGCCGTGGTGCTGGAGCCGCGCGGCCAGGTGGCCATGGTCGGCGCGCTGCTGGTGCCGCCGGTGGACCCGACCTGCGTCACCGGCGTCATCTATTTCGATGTCGGCGCGGTTCTCGGCATGTGCGGCCACGGCACGATTGGCCTTGCCGTGACGCTTTTTCACATGGGCCGGATCGGCACGGGGTTGCATCGCATCGAAACCCCTGCCGGCGTCGTCACGGTCGATGTGCATGACGAAAGCACGGTCACGGTCACCAATATCGAAAGCCGCCGGGATGCGGCCGGCGTCACGGTCGAGGTGCCGGAGTTCGGCCAAATCACCGGCGATGTCGCCTATGGCGGCAACTGGTTTTTCCTGGTCGAACCGAGCCCCATCCCGGTTGCGCCGGACAATATCCGCGCCCTGACGGATCTCGCCGTCGCCACCCGGACCGCGCTCAATGCGCAGAAAATCGGCGGCGAAAGCGGCGAGCCGGTCGACCATGTCATCTTCTACGGTCCTGCCGGCGATGCGGCGGCGCACAGCCGCAATTTCGTGCTCTGCCCCGACGATGCCTATGACCGCTCCCCCTGCGGGACCGGCTGTTCGGCGCGGCTCGCATGCCTTGCCGCCGCCGGTCAACTGGGAGAAAGACAGGAAATCGTGCAGGAGAGCATTATCGGCTCCACCTATCGGCTCTCCTACAGGGCCGGACACAAGGGCGGCGTGATCCCGTCGATCACGGGCCACGCCTATGTCATGTCGGTGGCCGAACTGGTATTCCACCCCAACGACCCCTTCCGCAACGGCATCATCCTCTGATCCACGACGATGGCGCGGCATTGAAATGACAGAAGGCCGCCCCGTTTTCGGGAGCGGCCTTCAATGTTTCGTTGTGATCGCAGCCTTGTGTCAAAAACCTATTTCGTCACCAGCCGGTAATAGACAAAGTCCGAGGTCGCGCCGTTGACGTAGCCGTCGACGTCGTCCTGCATGGCAACCTCGTAGGCGGCCTGGAACATGATGATGATCGGCGAAGTTTCCTGCACCTTCTTCTGCAGGTCGACATACATCTCAAGACGCTTGTCCGGATCGGATTCCGAAAGGGCGGCCATGGTTTCCTTGTTCATGTCGTCCGGCACGGCCCAGGCATTCCGCCAGGTGGTGGTTGCCTGGTAGTTGTCGTCGGAATTATCGGCATTGTAGGCAAACGCCTTGGCGTTCGAATGCGGGTCCATGAAGTCCGGGCCCCAATAGAGCAGCATCGCCTCATGGGTGCGGTCGCGATACTTGGTGATCACCTGCGCGCCGGTGCCCGGGATGATGTCGAAATTGATGCCGGCTTCGGCGAAGCTTGCCTGCAGCGACTGCGCCATGTCGGTGAACGGCGCCGAATTGATGACGTCGAGCGTCACGTCGATCGGCGTCTCGACGCCGGCATCGGCGAGGATCTGCTTGGCCTTTTCCGGATCGTAGGTGAAGGGCGTTTCATCATAGGAGCCCGGAAAACCCTTCGGCCAGAAGGCCTGATGGATTTCCATCTGGCCCTTCAGGAAGCTGTCGGTCATGCCCTCGTAATTCACGAGGTAGCGCGCGGCCTCCCAGACGGCTTCGGGCTGCAACGCCTCGGTCTTCTGGTTGAAGGACAGGAAGTGGACGGCGGCCTGCGGGAAGGTCTCGACCTTAATGCCGTCGCCTTCGATGGAGGCGATCTGGTCCGGCGTCAGGTTGCGGGCGAGGTCGACGTCACCGGAGGTCAGCAGCAATTGCTGCGTCGCCGATTCCGCCACATGGCGGATGATCACCGATTCCATCGCCGGCGCGCCCTTGAAGTAATCGGGGTTGGCGGTCAGCCGGATCAGCTCGGCCGGACGGTAATCGGCAAGGCTGAAGGGGCCGGAGCCGGCGGTATTGGAATTCAGCCAGGCATTGCCCATGTCGCCGTCGGTCTCATGCGCCATCACTTCCTTCTCGTCGACTATCGAGGCCGGGCGGGAGGCAAGCACGTTGAGCACGAAGGCGGAGGAAAAGTCGCCATCATACTTGATGGTGACGGTGTCGCCGTCGACGCTCACCATGTCGTCGACATTCTCCGGCGTCCAGCCGAGCTGGGCAAGGATGAAGGCAGGCGTCAGGTTCAGCTTGATGACGCGGCCGAGCGAAAACGCCACATCCTCGGCACGGACAGGATTGCCGGAGGAGAAGGTGGCATCGTCGCGCATCGTGAAGGTGATGGTCTTGGCTTCGTCATCGGCCGTCCATTCGCTGGCAAGGCCGGCCGAAAGCACGGTCGGGTCCTCGGCGTCATACTGCACCAGCCGGTCATAGGTGTTGGTGACGAGCTCGCCGGATGTGAATTCATAGGCCTGCGCCGGGTCGATCGCGACGATATCATCGATGTTCTGAGCGACGACCAGCATGTTTGCGGGCGTGTCGGCGAAGGCGGCGCCCGCGCCCATCGGCATGGTCAGCGCTGCCGCGAGCAATGCGGCTTTGAAGAGTTTCATGGTCAGTTCTCCTCTTTCTGGTTCGGTTTCGCCGTCTGTGCGGCTGGTTTCGGGGCGGCATTGGAGCGGAAGAGTGCCAGCGTGCCCGCCCAGAGAAGCTTTGCCGGCCTGTCCGTATGGTTCGACCATGCATGCGGCTGGCTGCCGCGGAAATGCAGGCTGTCGCCCGCCGACATGATCATTTCCTCATTATCGACGCGCTGGGTGATCGATCCCTCCAGCACGTAGATGATTTCCTCGCCCTCGTGGCTGACGAGTTCCGAGCGGTAACCGGGCGGCACGGTCATCACGAAGGAGGAGAGCGTATTACCGGGAAAATCGGACCCGAGACGCTCATAGATCACCGACGAGCCGTCGACCGAGAATTTGGTGCGCTCACCCTCCCGAGTCAGCGCGTCGCGCGGCGTCGGCGCGGCGATGAAGTAATCGATGCCGACGCCGAGCGCCCGGGCAATCTGCGCCAGCGTGCCGAGCGAGGGCACCGCCTGGTCGCGTTCGACCTGGCTCAGATAGCCGACGGAGACGCCCGATGCCTGGCTGAGCGCCGTCAGCGTCATCTGCATCTGCTGCCGGCGGGCCCGGATGATCGATCCGACCCTGGGTTGTGTCGTGTCCCGCATGGCGGCGAGCGTTTCGCGCATATTCCATCCCGATCAAAATTTTTTTGATCTAAGCAAAAATACTTGTATTATCCAAGCGAAAATATTCATCGCGCCGCGCCTTGCGGCGGCAGAGCCTCCCGTCAGACAAGGGAAAGACCCGAATTGAGTTTTGAGCCAGCCGGCCCGACAAACGAAACGATGCCCGTGGCCGGACCGTCGCGCATCAGGCGCGGCGGACGCATGCTGGGCGCCATCGCCTCGGTGCTGGTCACCATCGCGTTCACCTTTCTCGGCCTCCTCGCCATCACCTTCTTCATCGGCCGGGTGATCCCGATCGACCCCGTGCTTGCGGTGGTCGGCGATCGCGCGACACCGGAGGTCTATGAGGCCGCCCGCGTGCAGATGGGGCTCGACCAGCCGCTGCCGGTGCAGTTCTTTCATTATGTCGTCAATGTGCTGTCGGGCGATTTCGGCCACTCCGTCTCCACCGGACGGCTCGTCTCGGAAGATCTCGCCCGGTTCTTCCCGGCGACGCTGGAAATGGCGACGATCGGCATCATTATCGGCGTTCTGCTCGGCGTGCCCATGGGCGTCTATGCCGCCGCCCACCGTGGCCGCCCGCTCGATCAGGTTATCCGCGTCATCGGCATGCTCGGCTATTCGGTGCCCGCCTTCTGGCTGGGTCTTGTGGGGCTTGCGCTGTTTTACGCCCGCTTCGGCCTCGTCGGCGGGCCGGGGCGGCTCGATATCTTCTATGACGGGCTGGTGCCGCCAGTGACCGGCCTCATTCTGGTGGACAGCCTGATCGCCGGCGAAACAGACATCTTCTTCAACGCCATCTCGCATATCATCCTGCCGGCCTCGGTGCTGGGCTTCTTCAGCCTCGCCTATATCGCCCGCATGACCCGCTCCTTCATGCTCGACCAGCTTGGGCAGGATTTCGTCACCACCGCCCGGGTCAAGGGCGTTGCCGAATGGCTGGTGATCTGGCGTCACGCCTTCCGGCCGATCCTGGTGCCGCTGATCACCGTGATCGGCCTTTCTTTCGCAGGCCTGCTCGAGGGCTCGGTGATGATCGAGACGGTGTTTTCCTGGCCCGGCATCGGCAATTACCTGACGACGGCGCTCCTGAACGCCGACATGAACGCCGTGCTCGGCGCGACGCTGGTGGTCGGCGCGGTGTTCATCCTGATCAACAAACTCTCCGACGTGCTCTACCGCGTCATCGACCCGAGGGCCCGCCGATGACCGACTGGCTTCTTGCCGATTCCCCGACATCGCGGCTGCAGGCGCGTCTTGGTGCCGCCTATCGCGCGAGCCTTGCGCTGCTTGCCAATCCGCTGGCCACGATCGGGCTTGTGATCGTGCTGCTGTTGATCGTGATGGCTGTCTTCGCGCCGTGGCTTGCGCCCTATTCCCCCTTCGGGCAGGCGCTCGGCGAACGGCTGCAGCCGCCGAGCCTCGAGCACTGGATGGGGACGGATGAACTCGGCCGCGATATTCTCTCCCGCGTCATCTACGGCGCGCGGATCACGCTGATGATCGTGGCTCTGGTCGCCATCATCTCCGCACCGATCGGCCTGCTTGCCGGCGCGGTCTCGGCCTATTTCGGCGGCTGGACCGACCGTATCATGATGGGCATCACAGACGTGTTCCTGTCGATGCCGAAGCTGATCCTGGCGCTCGCCTTCGTCGCCGCGCTCGGCCCCGGCATCGAGAACGCGATCATCGCGATCGCGATCACCGCATGGCCGGCCTATGCCCGCATTGCCCGCGCCGAGACCATGACGTTTCGCAATTCCGAATTCATCGACGCGGTGCGGATGCAGGGGGCGTCCCCGGCGCGGATCATCTTCCGCCATATCCTGCCGCTCTGCACCTCCTCGATGATCATCCGCGTCACGCTCGACATGGCCGGCATCATCCTGACGGCGGCGGGCCTTGGCTTCATCGGGCTTGGCGCGCAGCCGCCGCTGCCGGAATGGGGCGCAATGATCTCGCGCGGGCGGGCCTTCATCCTCGACCAGTGGTGGGTGGCGACCATGCCGGGCTTTGCGATCCTCGTCGTCAGCCTCGGCTTCTGTTTCCTCGGCGACGGGTTGCGCGACGTGCTCGATCCGAAACAGGGGGCGGGACGATGACGGCGCTCCTTGATATCCAGAACCTCCGCGTCTCCTTCCCGACCCACAAGGGCCGCGTCGAGGTGGTGAAGGGGCTTTCCTTCACGCTGGGCCGCGAGCGCCTCGGCATTGTTGGCGAATCCGGCTCCGGCAAGTCGATGACCGGCCGTTCGATCCTGAAGCTGATCGCCCCGCCCGGCCGTGTCACCGCCGACAGTCTCGATTTCGACGGCATCGATATCCTGGCGCAATCCTCCCGGCAGATGCGGAAAATCCGAGGCGCACGCATCTCGATGGTGATGCAGGACCCGAAATTCTCGCTCAACCCGGTGCTGACCATCGGGGCGCAGATCGGTGAAGCACTGGCGGCGCATTTCTCGCTGTCGCGCCGCGCAATCCGCGAACGCAGCATCGCCATGCTGGAATCGGTCAGGATCGACGATCCCGAGCGGGTGATGGGCCTTTATCCGCACGAAATCTCCGGCGGCATGGGCCAGCGGGTGATGATCGCGATGATGCTGATCCCCGAACCGGACCTCCTGATCGCCGACGAGCCGACCTCCGCGCTCGACGTTTCGGTGCAGGGCCAGGTGCTCGACATCATGGACCGGCTGGTGCGCGACAAGGGCATGGGGCTGATCTTCATCAGCCATGATCTCGATCTGGTGTCGCGCTATTGCGACCGCATTCTGGTGATGCGCTCCGGCGAGATCGTCGAAGAATGCGTGGCGTCCGAGCTTTCGAAGGCGCGCCATCCCTATACGCGCGGCCTGCTGGCAGCGATGCCGCGCATGGACGAGGACCGCGACTTCCTGCCGGTGCTGGAACGGGGAGACACGTGATGACCGCGCTTTCCCTGAACAATGTCGATATTTCCTATGGCGACACCAAGGTCGTGTTTGGCGCCGGGCTGACCGTGGCGGAGGGCGAGAGTTTCGCGCTTGTCGGTGAAAGCGGTTCCGGCAAGTCGACCATCCTGCGCGCGATCGCCGGGCTTGCGCCGGACTGGACCGGCGACATCGCCGTTCTCGGCAAGCCGCGCGGCAAGAAACTCGACAAGGATTTCGCCCGCAACTGCCAGATGGTGTTTCAGGACCCCTACGGCTCGATCCATCCGCGCAAGACCATCGATGCCACGCTTTCAGAGCCGCTCGCCATCCACGGGATCGGCAACCGTTCCGAACGGGTGGAGGCGATGCTGGCCGCCGTCGGCCTCGATCGGCGTTTCCGGTTCCGCTTTCCGCACCAGCTTTCCGGCGGCCAGCGCCAGCGCGTGGCGATTGCCCGCGCCCTGATGCTGGAGCCGAAGATCCTGTTGCTCGACGAGCCGACCTCGGCGCTCGACGTTTCTGTGCAGGCCGAAATCCTCAATCTCCTGAAGCGTTTGCGCGCGGAGCAGAACCTCACCTTCCTGCTGGTCACCCACAACCTGCCGGTGGTCTCGTTTCTCTGCGACCGGCTGGCGGTGATGCGGCGAGGACAGATCGTCGAGATCGCCGGCGTCGAGAAGCTCAAGACCGGCACCCTGACCCACCCCTACGCCCGCGAGCTCTATGCGGCGAGCGGCGGACATACCGAAGGACACTGACATGACCACCGAAACGGCACTCGCCCGCTTTGCCACCGACATCGCGGCCGCCACCACGCCCGACGCCGCTTTCGAAGCGCTCCAGCGGCTGACCGAAGCCACCGTCGGCGTGAAGCTGTTCACGGTGATGACGGTGGACATGGAAGCGGGTCTGGCGCGTCGCGCCTATACCAGCGATCCCGTATCCTATCCGGCGACCGGCACCAAGCCGATCCACCGCGACGCCTGGTTCGACATCGTCCACATTGAACGCCGCCCCTTCGTCGCCAACACGATCGAGGACATCGCCAAGGTGTTCCCGGACTATGAGTTGATCGACTCGCTCGGCTGCCAGTCGGTGGTCAACCTGCCGGTCATTCTCGGTGGCGAACTGGTCGCCACGGTCAACATGCTGCACGAGACGGGCCAGTATACGCCGGAGCGCGTCGCCGCGATCGTGCGCGACCTCACCATCCCCGCCCAGCTTTGCCTGAGCGTTGCGAGAGGCTGAGGCGGCTTCCGTCCACGCCGGCTTTATTTCGGGCTGAAGGCCTTAGTCACGCGACCGCAGAAGGATTGGGCCATCGTCCGGTCGCCTCGCAACGCTCTCGCGCCGGACGAGCGAGCACGGAAGCCGGATGATGCCCTTGTCGACGGGCTCGTTCCGGGTCAGCCGCAGCATCGCCAGCCCGGCGCGGTGGCCGATTTCCTTGAGCTCCATATCGATGGTCGTCAGCGGCGGGCGGGTCTGACGCGACACGACCTCCCAGTTGTCGAAACCGACCACCGAGACATCGTCCGGCGCCGAAATGCCGTGGTCGCGCAATCCATCGAGGGCGCCGCGGGCGATTTCGTCGCTGCCGCAGAAGATGCCATCAGGGAGTTTTTCGCGCGTGGCCAGCACCTGCTCGATCGCCGCGTGGCCCCATTCCTCCGACCATTCTCCGAACATCACCGGTGATGCCGGCCGGCATCGGGCACGATAGGCCGCCGCGCGATGCCGGGCCGCAAGCCAGGTTTCCGGCCCGGTAATGTGAAGAATGTCGCGACAGCCGGCCTCCTCGAGACAGGTGAGCGCCAGCATCGCGCCATGGGCGTCGTCGGGAACGAAACTGGTGCTGTGTGGTGGCCCGGCCGCGAAGGCATAGACGACGGGAATGGTAAGGGCGGTGAGATCGATGGGGGGATCGACGTCGAGGCGGGTCGCCGTGAAGATGATGCCGTCGACCTGCTTGTCGAGCAACGCCTGGAGATGAAGTTCGGCGAGCCGCTTGTCGCCGCTGGTGGCGCAGAGGAACGCCGAGACGCCGTGATCGACCAGAACCTCCGAGACGCCCGAGCTGATCGGCAGGGTCAGCCGGCCATAGGTGTCGTCGGTGATGATGCCGATGGTGAGGCTTCGGCGGCTCAATAGGCTGCGGGCGAGCGCGTTCGGCCGGAAGCCGATTTCCCGCGCCACCCGCAGCACCCGCTCCCGGGTCTCGGCATTGACACGGCCGACGCCGTTCAGCGCATTCGACGCCGTCGACAGGCTGACATCGGCCGCCTTGGCGACATCCCTGAGGGTGCATCTGCGGTGCTGAATGGGCTTTATCATGACGGTTCCAGTTTGCTGATAAAAGCTTTTATCAAACAAAAACAATGTTGCAAAAAGGTTTTTGCAAGCAGATGAACACAAATTGTCGACAACGAAATTTTTCTCCCATACCGTTATCAAACGTCAAGAGGAATGACGAAAACGAGAAGGGGAATGACATGCTGAAAACCAAACTCATGCTTGCCGCAGTCACGCTGGCGGCATCCGCTTCATGGGCCCAGGCGGAGGAGGTAAACCTCTGGGTTCGCACCTCGTCGGCCGCCGTGCTGCAGGCGCTCGCCGAGAAGTACAACGCCGCCCATGACGACACCGTCAACGTCACCGCGGTGATCGCCGAACAGATGGTGCCGAAGCTCGGCGCCGCGATCGCCGGCGGCGCGCCGCCCGAAGGCGCGGTGCTCGACCTGATCTACCTGCCGACATTCGCGGCCAACGACACGCTGGAGGACATGACCGGCTTCGTCGAGGGCCTGCCCTATGCCGATGCGCTGAGCCCGTCCCATATCCGGCTAGCCACCTATGACGGCAAGATCTACGGCGTCCCCGCCCTGCCCGACGCCTCGATCATCGCCTACAATACCGACCTGTTCGAACAAGCCGGCCTCGATCCCGAGAAGGCCCCTGCATCGCTCGACGAGATCGTCGAAGATGCCGAGAAGATCAGCGCGCTCGGCGACGACATCTACGGCTTCTATTTCGTTGCCAATTCCGGAAGCTGGCTGATCTACGACTTCCTGCCGCATATCTGGGCGGCCGATGCCGATATCCTGACCGATGACGGCCGCGAAGCGACCATCGACACGCCGGCCATGCGGGAAACGCTGGAAGACTACCGCACGATGTGGCAGGCCGGCACGATCCACCCGACGTCGCGCTCCGGCAACGGCAACAATGCCGTCGAGGCCTTTGCCTCCGGCAAGGTCGGCGTGCTGATGACCGGGTCCTACATCGTCAACCTACTGACCAGCACCTATCCCGACGTCAATTTCGCCGTCGCCCCGATCCCAGGCCCGACGGGCGGCCAGTCGAGCTTTGCCGGCGGCGACACGCTCGCCACGATCAAGGGCATCGCGCCTGAAAAGAAGGCCGTGATCGAGGATTTCGTGAAATTCTACATGGAGCCCGAGCAGCAGGTGTTCATCACGCAGGAAGCCGGCATGCCCTCGCGCACCGATCTGGCGGAAGAGGCCTATGCCAATTTCGACCCGCGCAACCTCATCGCCTATGACATCCTGTCCAAGGCGCGCACGCCCTACACCTACGCCTCCGACGAGCTTTTCGTCAGCCGCACCGGTCCGTTCCTGAACCTGATCCAGAGCGCGGTCTTCGGCGATGATGTGGATGGCGCGATCGAAACCGCGCAGGAGGATTTCACCAAGATCCTCGACCGCACCAATCCGTGACGCGCGGCTGCGGGCGGCCTGCGCCGCCCGTGGCTCTCCCCTGCAGGGGATAGCAGAGCCTCGGGGAAGCCACCGCGTGGCCCCGCAGACATCACCAAACCCAGGGATTTCACGTCTTGTTTCTCAAGCGCGCGTTTCAGAAACGCCGGCAGGCGGGCAACGATGAGCCGCATGGCTGGCTGGGCCTGGCCTTCATCGCGCCGAGCATGGTGTTCATCATCGGCCTGTTCATCATTCCGCTGGTCATGACGGTGTGGATGAGCTTTTTCCGCTGGCCGCTGCTCGGTCGCCGCAAGTTCATCGGCCTTGAAAACTACGCCGAGCTTCTGGGCGATAGCCAGCTCTGGCAGTCCTTCGGCTTCACACTGCTTTACACGGTGCTCGTCACCACCGCGATCATGGCAGTTGCCCTGCCGCTGGCACTTCTGGTCGACCGGCCGCTGCGCAGCGTCGGCTTCTTCCGCACCGTGTTCTTCATGCCGGTGGTCATCGGCTTCGGCGCTGCTTCCACGCTGTGGCTCTGGCTGCTGAACCCCGATAGCGGCGTGTTCGCGCGGCTTCTGACCGGGCTTGGCCTTGTCGATCATGCGCCGCGCCCGCTTGAAAGCTTCTGGCCGGCGCTCGCCGTGATCATTCTGATGGTGGTCTGGAAGACCGCCGGCTTCACCATGGTCATCCTTCTGACCGGCCTGCAGAGCATCCCGAATGACGTGATCGAGGCCGCCCGGATCGATGGCGCTGGCCCCTTCAGCCGCTTCCGCCGGATCACCCTGCCGCTGATGCGCAATTCGGTTCTGCTGGCGCTGATCCTCAACGTCACCTCGTCCATGCTTGCCTTCGACCAGTTCTTCATCATCACCCAGGGCGGGCCGAACAACAGCACGATCTCGGCGGTATTCACCATCTATCTCGCCTCGTTCTCCTCCTACCGGCTCGGCTACGGCTCCGCGCTCTCCTTCGCGCTTCTGGTCGTTCTCGTCGCCATCAGCTCGATCCAGCTTTCCTTCATGCGCCAGCGCCCGGAGGACGGACGATGAGAGTGAAAAGCCTGTTCATGGAAGCCGATGAAGGCTATGGCGCGGTTGCCGGCCGTCTCCCCATACTTCTGGCGATGATCATTCTGGCGGTGTTCTTCCTGATGCCGATCATCTGGTCGTTCGCCAATTCCTTCAAACCGGCGGCAGAGGCGCTGGCACATCCGGTGGCGCTGTTTTCCAAGGCGTTTTCGCTGGAAAATTATCGCCGTCTCGAAAATGTCGGGGCCGGCTGGTATGTCTATGCCACCAATTCGGTGCTGATCGCGCTCGGCACCATCGCCTTCACCGTCGCCGTCGCGGTGCCAGCGGGCTACGGGTTTTCCAAATTTCGGTTCCCCGGCCAGACGCTGATCTTCGTCCTCGTCATGGCGACGATGATGATCCCGTTCCAGTCGATCCTGACGCCGCTGTTCCTGATCCTGAAATTCCTGCATCTGCAGAACAGCCTTCTGGGCCTGGTGCTGATCTACACCACGTTTCAGCTGCCCTTCTCGATCTTCATGATGCGCAACGCCTTCGACGCGATCCCCAAGGCGCTGGTCGAGGCCGCGCGCATTGATGGCGCGTCGCAATGGACGCTGGTGCGACGCATATTGATGCCGCTGGCGCTGCCGGGCGTGGCCACCGTCGTGATGTTTGCCTTCCTCAATTCCTGGAACGAGTTCCTGGCCGCGCTGATCTTCCTGTCGGACCAGAACAAGTTCACCCTGCCGATCATGCTGGTAAACGTCTCCTCCGGCATTTACGGCATCATCGACTGGGGTGCGCTCCAGGCCGGTATCTCGCTCACCATGATCCCCTGCATCGTGATGTTCCTGGCGCTGCAGCGCTATTATGTGCGCGGGCTGACCGCCGGGGCCGTCAAATGAATACCAAATCCCAAGGAGTCCCCATGTCATCGTCCGCGTCTCGCCGCTTTGACCGCTACGTGCCCGTCGATCACACCCGCGTCGCCTTTGATGGCGGTTTCTGGAAAAGCTGGCAGGAGACGGTCCGCGACGTCACCATTCCCACCCAGCACAAGCGGCTGGAAGAGGAAGGCTTTCTCGAGGTTCTGGATTTCGACAACCCGCCGGGCCCGCTGGCGCGCCCGATCCAGCCGAGCGGATTGTCGATGCAGCATTTCTTCGATTCCGATTTCGGCAAGTGGATCGAGGCGGCGAGCTATACGCTGAAGAACCATCCGAACCCGGATATCGAGGCGAAGATCGACGCCATCGTCGAAAAGCTGGAACACGGCCAGATGCAGGACGGCTATCTCAACAGCTGGTTCATCCGCCGCGAGCCGGAAAAGCGCTGGACCAATCTGCGCGATCTCCACGAGATGTATTCGATGGGCCACCTGCTGGAAGGCGCGGTCGCCTATTTCGAGGCGACCGGCAAGCGCCGCTTCCTCGACGTGATGATCCGCGCCGTCGACAATATCATCGACACCTTCGGCCCCGAACCCGGCAAGCTTCGCGGTTACGATGCGCATGAGGAAATCGAGTTGGCGCTGGTGAAGCTCTACCGGGTGACCGGCGATCCGCGCCACCTGAAGCTCGCGACCTGGCTGGTCGACGAACGCGGGCAGATGCCCTCCTATTTCGACGACGAAGCCCGCCGCCGTGGCGAGGACCCGGCCGACTATGTGTTCGAGACCTATGCCTACAGCCAGGCCCACAAGCCGGTACGCGAGCAGACCGAGGTCGTCGGCCACGCCGTCAGAGCTATGTATCTGCTTTCGGCGATGACCGATCTGGCCTTCGAAAACGACGATCCGACCCTGAAGGATGCCGCCGACCGGCTGTTCGCCGATCTCACCGGCCGCCAGCTCTATGTCACCGGCGGGCTGGGTCCGTCGGGCGCGAACGAGGGTTTCACCCGCGCCTTCGATCTGCCCAACGAGACCGCCTATGCGGAGACCTGCGCGGCGGTCGCGCTCGGCTTCTGGTGTTCGCGCATGGCCGAGATCGATCTCGACGGCAAATATACCGACCAGCTCGAAACAGTGCTGTTCAACGGCGCGCTCTCCGGCATAGCCCGCGATGGCGAGCATTATTTCTACGAGAACGTGCTGGAAAGCCACGGCCAGAACCGCCGCTGGAAATGGCACTACTGCCCCTGCTGCCCAACCAATATCGCCCGCTTCATCACCTCGCTCGGAAAGTATTTCTACACCACGAAGGGCAAGGAGATCGCGGTGCATCTCTACGGCGCCAATGTCGCCGAATTCGATCTCGACGGCACCTTCGTGCGACTGAGACAAGACACGGCCTATCCCTGGGACGGCGACATCCGCATCGCGCTCGGCCTTTTCGAGCCGACCGACCTCACGCTGAAACTGCGCATTCCCGGCTGGTGCCGGAACGCGCGGGCGACGCTCAACGGACGCGACGTTCCGCTTGCCCCGGTCAAGGGCTATGCCGAGATCAGCGGCACTTTCAAGGATGGCGACGAACTGCGCCTGCACTTCGACATGCCGGTGGAGCGGCTCTATGCCCATCCGGCCGTCGGCGAGGATGCCGGGCGGGTGGCGCTGCGCCGCGGCCCGGTGGTCTACTGCGTCGAGGAAGCCGATATCGGCACCGAACCGCAGCGCCTGCGGATTGCGCCCGATGCCCGCCTCGAGCCGCGCTATGACGCCGATCTTCTCGGCGGCGCGGTGGTGCTGGAAGGCGAAGGTTATGAGGCGGCGGCGGACGGCTTTGACGGAGGGCTTTACCGGACCGCGCCCCCTGCCCTCAAGCCAAAGCCGTTTCGCGCCATTCCCTACCACCTCTGGGCCAATCGGGAAGCGGGCGCCATGCAGGTCTGGCTGGCGGAAAAATAGGAGACGGACATGGCAAGGCTGACACTGAGGAATGTGGTCAAGTCCTACGGCATCTATGAGGCCGTCCGGGGCATCAATCTCGATATCGAGGACAAGGAGTTCGTGGTCTTCGTCGGCCCGTCGGGCTGTGGGAAATCGACGACGCTCCGGATGATCGCCGGGCTGGAACATATTTCCGGCGGCCAGATCCTCATCGGCGACGACGTCGTCAACCGCCTGCCTCCGGGCAAGCGCGATATCGCCATGGTGTTCCAGAACTACGCGCTCTATCCCCATATGAGCGTGCGCGAGAACATCGCGTTTTGCCTCGAACAGCAGCGCTTGCCGAAGGCCGAAATCGAAAAACGCATCACCGAGGCGACCAATACGCTTCGGATATCGGAACTGCTGGATCGCCGCCCCGGCGCGCTTTCCGGCGGCCAGCGCCAGCGCGTGGCCATGGGGCGCGCCATCGTGCGCGATCCGAAAGTCTTCCTGTTCGACGAGCCTTTGTCGAACCTCGACGCCAAGCTCAGGGTCAGCATGCGCACCGAGATCAAGCGGCTGCACCAATTGCTGCCGACGACGACCGTCTACGTCACCCACGACCAGGTGGAAGCCATGACCATGGCCGACCGCGTGGTGGTGATGAACCAGGGCCTTGTCGAGCAGATGGGTGCGCCGCAGGAACTCTATTCGCGGCCGGTCAGCAAGTTCGTCGCCGGCTTCATCGGTTCACCGTCGATGAACTTCCTGCCGGTGAGGCTCGAAGAGGCGGACGGCACGCTTTTCGTGGTGTTCGAGGACGGCAACCGCATGGCGATTCCCGAGGCAAGGGCCGCCGCGTTCCGCTCCCATGCCGGCCGCGCGGCCACCTTCGGCATCCGCCCCGAGGCGATCACGCTTCGGCAGGAGCGCAGCGGTTTCGTGCCTTTCGATGCCGCGATCGATCTGGTCGAGCCGCTCGGCGCCACCACCATGGCCTATTTCAGCATCGCGGGGACGGAGATTTGCGCGAGCGTCGAACCCGAGGAGAGCCTGCGCGCCGGCACCACCGTGCCGCTGTCCTTCGACCTCAACCGCATGCACCTGTTCGACCTCGAAACCGAACAGGCGCTCGCTGTTCACTAGCGCAGGCGCGGTTCAGGACGCGTAACCGTCTACATCTGGGCGGTCGTGCCGGCGGCGATGCGGCTTGGCGGATGGCCGGTAATGCGCTTGAAGGCGCGGCTGAACGCGGCCTGCGAGCCGTAGCCGAGGCGATGGGCGGCGGTGTCGATCGGCACGCCCTCGCGGGCTATCCAATCGGCGGCAAGACGCATGCGCATTTCGGTAAGATAACGCACCGGCGTCACGCCGGTGACATCAAGGAAGCGTTCGGCGAAAACCGAGCGCGAAACGCCCATCTCGCGCGCGAGTTCGGCCACGGACCAGTTGCGACCGGGCTCGCGATGGAGCGCCAAGAGCACGCGGCCCAGACGAGGATCGCGCAGCGCGGCGATCCAGCCGGTGGCATCACCGCAGCCGCATTCGACCCATGCCCGGACGATGCAGGCGGCAACCACATCGGCAAGCCGGGCGAGAATGCCGGCATAGCCGGCGCGGCCGTCCCTGGCCTCCCGGGCCATCGCCTCCAGCATCGGCAGAATTTCGGGGTAGCGGTCGGTCAGCGTGCCGACGCGCATCACCTCCGGCATCATCGCCACCAGCGGGTGCATGCTGCCGAGGTCGAAATCCATGCATGCGGAAAACAGCACGACCCGCTCTTCCGGCGGCGTCGCCTCGCAGGTCCTGATCTCCTTGACGCTCGGGCAGATCGGGGAGGACGGCAGGGCCGTCAGGTCGGCGCATGGCGCGGGATTGTCGGGCGATGAGGCCAGCCGGTGCAATCCGCCATGCGGCAACAAAGCCGCATCGCCGGCGCCCATGACATGGACCTCGCCACCCGACGCGAGAAGCGTGGTCCGGCCGTGCGCCACGAAAATGAACTTCGCGCGCAGGTCGTCCTGAGCGCCGAAGGAATAGGAAAACGGTTCGGCAAGCTCGATGCGGCGATAATCGATGCCGACAAGCCGCATGCCGAGCAGGAGCTCGCTGACGAGATCGGCATCGCGTGAACGCGGCGATGTTTCGGACGGATGATCATGCATAGCGGATTTACTGGCATAGAAAGTCCGGCCTGTCCAGCCTAACTTCAGCCCATCCTCCTCCACCTCCCATCGCGAAGGATATCGCAATGAACCCTGTTATGAACGAGAAGGCGGACGGCGCGCCCGCATGGGGCGCCGTGACGGCGATGACGCTGGGCGTCTTCGGCCTTGTCACCGCCGAATTCCTGCCGGCGAGCCTGCTGACGCCGATTGCCGCCGATCTCGGCATCTCCGAAGGCGCCGCCGGCCAGGCGGTGACGATGACGGCGATGTTCGGCTTTGCCGTGAGCCTGTTGATCTCGGCCGCCGCGCGCGGCGCCGACCGGCGCAACATGATGATGACCTTCTCCGTCCTGCTGATCGTCTCCAATCTGATGGTCGCCTTCGCCCAGGGCGTCTATATGCTTCTGGCGGGCCGGGTTCTGCTGGGCATCGCGCTCGGCGGCTTCTGGGCGATGTCGACTGCGGTCACCATGCGCCTCGTTCCGCCGGGTCTGGTTCCGCGGGCGCTCTCCATCCTGATGAGCGGCGTATCCGCCGCGACGGTTTTCGCCGCGCCGGTCGGCAGCTATCTCGGCGAGATCATCGGATGGCGGGGCGTTTTCCTGCTGGCGTCGCTTCTCGGCGCGATTTCACTCGTCGCGCAATGGCGCAGCCTGCCCAGCATGCGGCCCGCCGGCATGGCCCGGTTGAGAACGCTTGGCGAGGTTCTGCTGCGCCCCGGCATCGGCATTGGGATGATGGCGGTCCTCCTGGTCTTTGGCGGCCACTTCGTGTTCTTCACCTATCTCAGGGCCTATCTGGAGACCCGGGGCGGGT
>MDSV01092030.1_pt1 | contig 17200 bp, 18 predicted proteins | sample 810851 | NCBI WGS metagenome assembly MDSV01 (sample SAMN05326640, study PRJNA326480) | marine metagenome | isolation source: seawater | place: Atlantic Ocean: North East | collected 2012 | reverse complement strand
CTGCAAAATCAATATTTTCGAATTTGATTGTTTCACTCATTATTTTTTAATTTTCCAATTAATTATATCTTTTTTAAATCCACCAAATGATTGCGGTAGCATCTTTTTTAAATACCAAAGAAATTGAGAAATAAAAATATTTTTTGTATTAAAACCATTATCCATTTCATACTTTTTCTGTTTAATGTTAAAATTAAAACCAATAACAGCTTTGCTTACGTTCGAATTCGAGTATAAAAAAATATCGCATTTTGATAATATCATTGACTCTAATAGTATTTCTCTTCCTAATTTATACCTATGTCTATTTCTTGGATATATTTTAAATGCATCATTTCTATTAGATCTGTAACTAGATCTTATATAAATTAAGTTATTTGGAAATTTTTTTTTAAAAAAATCGAGATAATCTTGTTCCTCTGTTGCTAAAAAAATTTTTTCAATTTTTTCTTTTTCAATTATCTTTTTTACACAAACTATTATTTGATCTTTTGTTGGAGGAAAAGGATGACCAGGAGTTCTCTTATAGCTAGTACCCCTAAAATGGATACCTAATGTTTTTTTGTTTTTAAAATTTGAACATATTTTCTCATAGATCTTAATTAGATTCTTTTTTATTTCGATTTTTTTTACGAAAAATTCTTTTAATTTTTCATTTTCTAAAAAATTATAATAAAAATTATTATAAAATTTATTGTTTGTAATTATTACATTTTTACTTTTATAAACTTCAGTAAGCTCAAAATTGTTTAGTTTTTTGAAATAATATTCCCAAGCATTTAAGGTATTTTTAATCTTATTTTTTTCATTATAAATAGTTTTATAATTTTGCATATCAATTATAGGTATATATCCAAGTTTTTCTGAGATTAATAAATGATTAAGTATGAATGTAATATTAGAAAAAAAACCAGTTCCCGGTGTTCTCTTTATAACATAAAAGGTTTTATCAGAATTATTTTCTCCAAAACTCTGAATTTCAAAATTTGGTTCCTCAGATTCTTTAATTTCATTATGATTTGAGTCTTTAAATAAGGTATCTGGAGATTGTAAAACTATTCTTTTTTTTAGTTTTCTGTACAAATTAATCATAATAAAGTTTGTAACATTTATTTTTTGTTTGTATATAAATGTTGTTTTATGAGCATGTTTTAAATTAAATTTTATGTGTAAATGAGTAAATTAATTAAAAGAATAATCAAATACCTATTATATAAAACATCTTGGAGATTAAAAAAAATTTATAAAAATAAAGGTTATGTTCATGAAAAACCAAATTTAGATAGTGTTCTATCTTTATATAATTCTAAAGGCATAATACATATGGGAGCTCATCGAGGAGGTGAGGCAACAGTTTATGATTGGTTTCAAAAAAAAACTTTATGGATAGAAGCAAATCCATTAATTATTAAAGATTTACATGACCATGTAAATCAATTTCCAAATCAAAAAGTTATACAAGCTTTATTAAGCGACAAAGATGGAGAAAAATTAGATTTTAAGATTTCAAATAATGATTCTGCTTCATCATCTATATTTGATTTTGGTCAAGAGAGCATTCAAAAAAATTTAAGAATGATTTCAAATCTAAAAATAAAATCTCAGACACTTGATATGATTGTGGAAAGAGAAAAAATTGAAATTTCAGAATATGATTATTGGATTCTAGATCTACAAGGTGCTGAACTTTTAACCCTACAGGGAGCAAGAAAATCATTAAAAAATTGTAAATCTATTTTGGTTGAAATCAGCAAAAGTGAATATTACGTTGATGGTGCAAAATGGGAAAATTTGAAAAATTTTCTAAATACAAATAATTTTTTTGAAAAATGGGAGCCAAAAGAAAATCATACGGACGTTTTGTTTGTCAAAACAGACTAGTTTATTTCCATTAATTTTTTGACCTCTATTAAATAAGATTTACATTTTTCATCTTTGTCAAATCTTTTTAAACTTTTGTATGCTTTAAGAATTTTATTACTATATTTTTTCTTATTTTTAGAAAATTCTAATATTTTTCTGGATAAATTTTTGTAATCTTTGATAGGAAAAAGCCCGCCATATTTTCCATTATCTAGGATTTCAGATGGCCCCGTCGGACAATTTGATGAAATAATATATCTTTTTAAAACCATAGTCTCTAGCAAAACATTAGGAAGACCCTCATATAAAGAGGACAAAACAAAGAGATCTGATTTTGCTATATATTTGAAGGGATTAAAAGTAAAGTTTACTATCTTTACATTTTTTTGTAACTCATTTTTTTTTATAAAATTTAATATTTGAGTTTTATTGGACCCATACCCAATTAATAAAAGTTTACTTGGTATAGTTTTTTTGACAATTTTGAAAGCCTTGAGTAGTGTTAAGTGATCCTTTTGATCTGTAAAACGTGATACATTAATTATTTTAAGATAATTTTTTTTTGAAAAAAAACTATCATTAATTTTTTCTTTGGCTTTTGATAAAATTTCAGACTTGTTAACTGGATTGTAAATCATTTTTGGATAAATATTAAATCTTTTAAAAAATTCTTTACGAAAGTTTTTGCTATTAACTATAATCTTATAAGGATATTTGAAAAGAATCTTAAAAATTAAATTTTTAATTAAACTATTACTCCAACCTGAAGGTGAAGAATTTGATCTTGTAATAATTCTTTTATTAAATAATAATGCTAAAAGAATACAATAAACATTCGCTTGGAATGCAAAAATAAAAGTTTTTTCTTTTACCATCATTCTCTTAATTAATAAGGTTAAGCAAGTAAAATATTTGAAATATTTATTTATTTTAGTTTTTGTGTATTTTCTAAAATTTATTATCTTAACTTTTTTATTAAAAAATCTATTAAATTTGTCATCAAAAGTTATTAATTCAATATTGTCTATAAATTTTGAGAGATAATTAGTAATAATTATTATATTTTTTTCTACTCCCCCACCTTCCATTGATGGCATAAAAATTATTAATCTTTTTTTTATTGTTTTCATTATTTAAAATTATTGATACTTAAATGTTAATAAACTTTTTATTTAAAATGAAAATAGCAATAAATTTTGAAAATCTACCAAAAGATGGAGGGGCTTTCCATGAGAATATTCTTTTAACTGATGTTTTTAAAGATTTTGATAAAAATAAATATGAAATTTTTTATATTGTATCAAATAAACAAACTGAAAAGATATTAACTGATAGAGATTTAAAGACTATTTTCTTTAAAAAGAATTTAATTTTTAGAATACAAAATTTTTTATACAAATTTCCATTTTTTAAGTTTTTACTTAATAAACTCAAAGTACAAAATACATTTGAAAAATTTATTCAAAAAAATAATGTAGATTTAGTAATTTTCAATAATCCCTCAGAGATGTCTTTAATGGCTTTTAATCTTATTTATGTCATTGTTTTTTATGAGTTACAACATTTGCAATATAATTTTTTCCCTGAATATAAGTCTTATCATAATTATGATTTAAGAGAAATGGTAATAAAAAATTTTTTACAATATGCTTTTAAAATAATTACTTGTGTTGAAAAAGATAAAATTTTATTACAAAAATATTATAATGCTTTAGAGGATAAGATTATAGTTCAACCTTTTGTTTCAAGACTTCCTATAATATATGAGAAAAAAAAAGAAGAATTAAATTTTAATAATTTTTTTAAAAAATTTGAAAAAACAAATAAAAAAATTTTATTCTATCCAGCACAATTTTGGCCGCATAAAAATCATAGATATATAATTGAAGCTATAGAGTCTATTGTTAATAAAAATAAAATTACAGATTTTCATGTAGTTTTTTGCGGTTTTGATAAATTTCATCAGTTAGATTTTTTAAAAAAAATTATTAAAGAAAAAGAAATATCAGATTATTTTTCATTCTATGATTATCTAGAGGATGAAGAAATAATCTCTCTATATCTAAATTCTTATGCATTGGTAATGCCAACTTTTGTTGGTCATTATTCTCTTCCTTTATTTGAGGCATTTTATTTTAAGATCCCTGTATTTTTTACAAAAAATTTACTAGATGAAAATTTAAGAAAATATGTTTTTGAAATTGATACTAGAGAACCAAAACTTTTTTATGATAAATTGAAATACTTGGATGAGAATAAAGATAAAGTAAAAGATTTGACTTTATCTTCACATGAATTTTATAAAGATTTTTGTTCTCTCAAAAATATTAAAAAAAATTATATTAAAATTTTTGAGGATGTAGAATATTTTAATAATTTGTGGAAATGAATTGTTAATCCTTCAAAATTCGATTTAAAATTGAAACTATCTTATCTATGTCTTTCCTTTTCAAACCTAAATAGGATGGTAAATATAATCCATAATTAGAAATATATTCTGATACAGGAAAATTTTGTTTTTTTGTATAATTCATTTTTTTTAAAATTTTTTGTTTGTTCATTGGCCAGAAAAAAGGTCTAGCCCCAATACCTTTTTGATTTAATAATTTTATAATATTTTTTGCCTTTATTTTTTTATTCTTGATTACTATTCCAACAACCCAATAAATATTTTCTAAATTATCTTTATATGGCTGTAAAATTTGAATATTTTTATTATGATTTAATTTCTTAAAGTAGTATTTCCCAATATCAATTTTCTCTTTTATTGTCTTTTTTATTCTCTTTAGTTGGCTAATTCCCAAGGATGCCTGCATGTTAGTCATTCGATAGTTCCACCCAAAGTCCTCATGATTAAATCTATTTTCCTTTCCAAAACATAAATTTCTTAAAGATTTACATCTTAAGTAATGATCATAATTATCAGTACAAAGCATTCCACCTTCACCTGTAGTTATATGTTTGTTTGCATAAAAACTAAAAGTTCCGATATCACCGAATGTTCCACAATATTTATTTTTATACTTTAATCCCAATACTTCTGCAGCATCCTCAATAATCTTAATTTTATTTTTTCTACAAATTTTGATTAATTCATCCATTTCATTAGAAAAAGAATAAATATGAGTAACTATTATTGCTTTAGTTTTTCTAGTAATTTTTTTTTTAAGATCATTAATGTCAATGTTCCAGTCATTAATATTGCACTCAACAAAAACAGGTTTTAAATTTTGTCTTATTACCGCAAAAGCATTAGATATAATCGTAAAATTAGGAATTAAAATTTCATCTTTTTTTTTCAAATTTAGGGATTTTACAGCTATTTCAAGAGCAGCTGTTCCACTAGAAACAGCAATACAATATTTTTTGCCTAAAAATTTTGCAAATTTTTTTTCAAACTGAAGAACATTAGGGCCATCAGAAGACACCCAGCCCTCTTTTAAAGATTTAACAATTTGATTAATATCTTCCCTAGTTATTTTTGGTTTACTTACAGGTATCAATTATTTTTTTCCTACTATTTTAATTTTTTTTGAAAATTCATCAAATTTTTTCTTATCTTTATTTTCATTATATGGACCTTGTTTAACTTCTATTATTTCACATTGCTCTAAAGTTTTAAAACCATGACCTCCAGATATTAAAATAATTATCTCTGAAGAATTTAATATCTTGCTCAAAAGATATTTTTTTTTATTATCATAAAAGTCTATCCTCAGTTTTCCCTTAAGAAGAACAATAGTTTCTGATGTATAAAAAATTCTGTTTAATCTTTTTAAATGTAAGTGAGGTTTTATTATATGATTTTTTTTATGTTTCATAAAACCACATTGTAAATTTAGATGATTGGGGGTAAAAAAATTTATTCCTTTTTTTTTTCTATAATTTTTTCTAACTAAAATAGCCAGAAGTTTTTTTTTATGTAAAATTTTTTCAATCATATTTAATTTTTTTGTTTCAAACAATCGTCGACCATAATTTTTATTAACTGATCTAAATTAGTTTTAGGTTTATATCCAAAAGTTTTTTTGGCTTTTGATATATTACTTTTTAAATTTGAGTTTTTTCCTTTTCTCAAAAATTTTTTATTAATTCTTAAATATTTTTTATAGTCTAGTCCCAAATATTTAAATACTCTTTTACAAAATTCTCTAACTGAATAACTTTTACCACTTCCAATTATAAAAAAATCAGGTTTTTTTAATTGCATAATTTTCCATGCAGCTTCAACATAATCTTTTGCATATCCCCAATCTATCTTTATATCTATATCTCCTAATTCTATAAAATTTCTTTTACCTTTGTATATATCACAAGCTTGATAAACAATCTTTTGTGTTACGTAATCTAGTTTACGTCTTGGAGATTCATGATTAAAATATATTGCACCACAAACATGGACATTATGTATTTCACTGTACATTTTTGCTGCCAAATAAACTGTTGATTTACTCAGTGCATAAATGCTTGTAGGTGAAAGAGTGCTTTGTTCATTTTGAGATTTCTTTTTATCCCACCCAAATATATTAGAGCTTAATGGTTGAAAATATTTAATTTTTTTCTTATTTTTTAATTTTTCAAAAATATTTATTACTGAAACTGCAGTCACACTTGTTGAATAATGGGGCAGCTCATTGCTCCAAGTAACATTATCTTGATCAGCAAAATTGTAAATTTCATTGGGGTTAATGTCATTTATTGCTTTTTCTATCGAATGAATATCTAATAAATCACCTCTTTGAAGAAAAAAAGTTTTATTAAAATACTTTTTATTATTAATTAATGTTTTGATATTTTTTGTATTATCAGTGGAACTTTTTCTTAAAAATCCATAAACAATGTAATTTTTTTTTAACAACAATTCGCACATATAAGAACCATCCTGTCCAGTTGCTCCTAGAATTAGTGCTTTTTTTTTAGTCATTAATTAACAATTTTAAATTTTGGATAAGGTAGAATAAATTTACCACCAGATTTTAACCATTTTTTTTCACGTTTTTTAAATTCATTTATAAACCCATATGGCATAACAAAAAAATAATCAGGTTTGAGTTTTCTAGCATTTTTTTCTGATATTATTTTTATACCTGATCCAACAGTATATCTACCCCATTTTGTTTTTGTTCTATCTGCAGCAAATGGGATTTCTTCATTTGTTAAACCATAATATTGTAATAAAGTATTGCCTTTAGTTGATGCTCCATAAAGAAATATTTTTTTTCCTAATTTGATCTTATCTTTAATGAATTTAAGAGTTACCTCTTTATTTTTTTTAACCCTTTTTATAAATTTAATTATTTCATTATAATTTGTATTCTCTTTATATTTAATTGATCTTTTAATATTTTTTTTACAATAAATTCGATAGGATCCACCATTAATTAGATTTTCTGTTATTTTGAATATTTTTAAACCATTTTTTTCAAATAAATATTTTAATGAATTATAAGAATAGTATTCTAGATGTTCGTGACAAATATTGCCAAGATCGTTTGTTTTAAACATAGAGTGAGAACACATTAATTGTGCTACAAATATTCCATCTTCAGCCAAAGAATCTGCTGCATGTTTTATAAATTCTGATGGATCCTCTAAATCATAAAACATTCCTATAGCTGAAATAACTTTTAATTTTTGATATTTACTTGGAATTTTTTGTAAATGTTTTTTATGCCAAAAATTATTAATCATAAAATGACAATTTTTCTTTAATTCATTTTTTAAATTTTTAGCTGGTTCACATCCGACAGTAATTATTCCATCTTTTTTAAAATTTTTTAATAAAGTTCCATCATTTGCTCCAATATCTAAAATCACATCGCCAGACTTTATTTTACATTTTTTTTTAATATCCTGATAAAGTTCCTTTAAACCATCTCTCATAGTTTGAGTTATACCTGATTTATACCAATAGAACTTTTTATACATTATTTCCTGAGGAGCCGAATGTTCTAATTGAAGTAATTGACATTTTTTACAATAAACAAGATTTAGCGGTGCCCTAATTCCTTTATAGATAAATTCTTTATTTACAAAATTACTTACAAAATGGTTTCCAAAATTATAAATTTTTTCAAGTTTTTTATTATTACAAAGTCTACATTTTTTTATTTTAGTTGTTTTTGGAATTTTCATTATTATTTATTTTTTTTTATTAAATGAACCAACTTTCTAATTATATTTTTAAAAGAAAACTTTCTACTTTTTATTTTTATTTTTTTATCAAGAATTTTATTATTCTTTTTTTTAATTATAGCTAGACCAGAAGATACAAAACTAAAATTTAAATCAATTTTATCGTAATTGGAAAAGTAAATTTCTAATAAAATATTAAACGTTTCTTGATTATTTATTTCACAATAAAAATTATTCCTTACCCCATTTTTAACGTAAGGTAAGTGTGAAATATCATCAATAAATATAAAGCCTCCAACTTTGATTAAATTATAGTATTCAAATATTATTTTTGTAACATGATCTGCTTCATGCAAACTATCTATGTATAAAATATCAATTTCTTTTGGAATTTGAGATTTAATCAAATCAAAGTCATCATCTCTAGATTTTATAAATGTCCATTTTTTATCATTTGAAACGTTTGAACAATCATCTATATCTACTGAATATAAAAACCCATTATTTTTATTACAGATATCCAAGAATTTTTTTGTTGATAGTCCGTTTTGGACACCTAACTCTAAAATTACTGGATTTTCAATGTTTTGAATTAAATCAAACAAATTTCTGTCAATTTTATTTGTATAGTCATCCATTATTTATATTTATTATTTTAAATGAGATAAAACTATACTATATGCAAAATCAACCTTTTCTACAAAATAAATTATTTTGAAAAAATACATAAAGATTTTCTATTGGTCTCCATCTCTTGTCAATATTGCAACAAACGATGCAGTTATAAATTCGGCTTACTCTATGTCAAGATATGGTAATATTTATGACACTTATATTCTTAATTTTTTTGGAGAATTTGAAAGATTCAAAAAAAATATATTAGATAAAAATATTAAAATGATTAATTACTTTAATAAATCAATATTTAATATTCTTCCCAAGCATGGAAAAATACAGAGCAGGCTTTCTTTCATAATAATTTTTATTTTATCTTTTTTTCCTTTAAAAAAAATTTTAAAAAAAAATAAGCCAGACTATTTGATAATTCATCTTATTACATCTCTTCCTTTAATTCTTTTAATATTATTTAATTTTGAGACAAAATTTATATTAAGGATATCAGGATATCCAAAGATGAATTTTTTTAGAAAACTCTTATGGAGAATGGCTTTCAAAAAAATATATTTAATTACTTGTCCAACAAAAAATACATTAAATTATATCAAAAGTTTAAATCTTACAGACTCCTCAAAAGTAAAATTGTTATATGACCCAATAATAAATGTTAAAGAAATAAATAGAAAAAAAAATAAAGAAATTCATTTCAAAAACTATTTTTTATCGGTTGGAAGATTAACAAAACAAAAAAATTTTATGTTTTTGTGTAAAGCTTTTAAAGAATTAGTTAGAGAAAATAATGAAATTAAACTTTTAATAATTGGAAGTGGAGAGGAGGAGGTAAAATTAAAAAAATTTATAAAAGAGAATAATTTAGATCATAATATAGTTTTAACAGGATATGTTGAAAATATTTACCCTTACTTTCAGAAATCAAACGGTTTTATTTTAAGCTCACTTTGGGAAGATCCAGGCTTTGTTTTAATAGAGGCATCTTTTTGTAGGACTCCAGTTCTTTCTTCTAATTCTTGGCCAGGACCAGTTGAACTAGTAATAAATAACTTTAATGGTACCCTTTTTGAAAATAATGATTTAGATAATTTTTTAATTAAATTTAAAGAATTTAAAAGAAATATTAATTCTAAACATTTAAAACTGAATAATTTGAAATTAAGTAAAAATTTTACTTTATTCAATCATTACAAAAACTTAAATCAACTCATTTAATGAAGCTCATTAGTTAATGTTATTTTTATTCTTTTTTACTTCGTTATTAATTCTTTTATCAACTGTAGGTTATGGTTTGATTTTCACTAAGTTTCTTAAGTTTGAAAAATTTAATTACAATTATGGTCTAATTGGAATTTTAGGTCTTTTTACTTTAAGTATAATATCTAGTTATACGCATTTGTTTTTTTCACACAATTATATACATAATATAATAATTTTATTGATCGGTCTTATAAGTTTAATTTTTATTAATAAAGAAAAGTTTAAACAATTAAAATTTATTTTACCGGTTTTTATTTTGTCATTTATTTTTCTTTTAATAGCAAAAACAAATGAAGATTTTGGTTATTATCATTTACCCAATACCATTCAATTTGCACAACAAAAACTTCAGTTTGGATTAGGTAACTTAAGTCATGGTTTTAAGCACATAAGCTCTTTATTTATGGTTATGTCATTAAACTATCTTCCAATATTTGAGTACTATTTGTTCAATTTAACCAATTTTCTTTTCTTTGTATTCTTCATAACTTTTATTTTAGTAGAAGTTTATTTAAGGAATCGAGAAAACCTAAATTTATCAAATATAATATTGAGCTTATTTTTAATACTGTTTTTAACTAAATTCAGTAGATTGGCTGAGTATGGTTCAGATATCTCAGGTCAAATTGTAATCTCAATTTATTTTTTTTATTTTTTAGAGTTTATTTATAATAAAAAACTTATTTTAGAAAAAAAAATTGATTACTTGAAGATTGCTATCATTCTCATTATTTTTGCAATCACTTTAAAATTTATCTCAGTAATTTATTCAATTTTACTTTTTACTTTCTTCATGGTGCCAAAAGAAAAAAAAAAAATATTTACTAGTTTAATAAAAAAAGAATATTTATTGATAATATTTTTACCTTTAATAATATTTATTTTCTTAAATTTCTCATCAACAGGTTGTTTAATTTATCCTGTAGAAAAATTATGTTTCTCAAAAACTTTTGGTTGGGCATTAAGTTCTGAATTAATCAAAGATCTAAATTTACACTATGAAGTTTGGTCAAAAGGAGGCAAAGGTCCTGGTTTTGGAATTAATAATCAAGAAGAATATATTCTTTTTTTAAACTGGCTGCCAAATTGGTTTAATGTTTATTTTTATGGCAAGTTTACAGATTATATTTTAGTAATTTTAATTATAATATTTTTGTTTAGTGTTTTTAATTACAAAAAAATTCTAGAAACAAAAAAATTATTTATAGAAAATGAAAATAATTATTTAGTTCTTTATTTATTATTATTTACTATCTTTTTACTATGGTTTATGAATTTTCCCTCATTAAGATACGCAGGGTATCTAATTGTTTTTTTATTGATCATTTTTCCATATTCGATTTATTTAGATAAAAGAGTTAATCTATCAGAAGGTAGCAATATTAAAAAAATTTCTATAATTTTCATAATATCTTATGCTATTTTTTTATATAAGAATGTATCGAGGGTGAATAATGAACTTATGGTATCAGATAATGCTCATCATAATTTTAAGAATTTCCCTTTTTATTGGGTAAAAAAAAATCATTTTGATGAGATAGATTTAAATGATCATTTATTATATCTTACCAAAGGTAAATGTTGGGCAATTCCTACCACATGTATTAGAGGTTTATCAGGTTTAGAGGTCTCAAAAAAAAATAATTATATTTTTTATTTAGCAAAATGAAAAAAAAACCACTTATTTCTGTTGTAATAACTTATTATAAAAAAAAGGCTTTTATTAAAAGAACACTGCAATCAATATTTAATCAAACTTATAAAAATTATGAAATTATTTTTGTATATGACCAAGAAGAAAAAAAAGATTTAGAATTTATTAAAAAACTTTTATCAAGATTTAAAAGAAAAAAAATTATTATCAATAAAAAAAATTATGGTGTTTCTAAATCAAGAAACATTGCAATCAAGAATATTAAAGGTAAGTATTTAGCCTTTATTGACTCTGATGATCTGTGGAAAAAAAATAAATTACTTACTCAGTTAAATTTTATGGAGAAAAATTTTTATCATTTTTCCTTTACTTCATATGGTGAAATTGACGAAAAAAATAAAGTTCTTAAAGAAAGAAAAATATTATTAGATGCAAACTATACAAAGCTTTATAAATCAAATTTTATAGGCTTAAGTACAGTAATGGTTAGCCAAAAGATCTTTCCAAAAATATACTTTCCTAAATTAACTACTCAAGAAGACTTTGCTTTATGGTTAAAATTATTGAGACAGGGCGTTAAAATTAAATGTTTGAACAAAACTTTATCATTTTGGAGGAGAACTAAAAACTCTTTATCATCTAATCTGCTTCGTAAGTTAGTAGATGCTTTTAAATTATATTATCTTTATGAAAAAAAAAATTTCATAATATCAATTTTTAGTGTAATTGTTTTATCTTGTAATAAGATTTTAAAAAAAATTAATTAATTTGAAAAAAAAAGCTTTAATAACTGGAATAACAGGTCAAGATGGTTCTTATCTTGCCGAATTTCTTTTGAAAAAGGGTTATGTTGTTCATGGTATTAAAAGGAAATCATCTACTTTTAATACAAACAGAATTGATCATATTTATAAAGATTTTCACACAAAATCTAATTTTTTTCTACATTATGGAGATCTAGCTGACTCCAATAGTATAGTAAATGTTTTAAATAAAGTTAAACCTCATGAAATTTATAATTTAGGTGCTCAAAGTCATGTTGGACATTCATTTGAAATTCCAGAATATACTTCTGAAGTAACAGGTTTGGGAACTTTGAGAGTTTTGGAAGCAATGAGATTTCTAAATTTAAAAAAAACAAAATTCTATCAAGCAAGCACATCAGAACTTTTTGGTGAAAAGCCAAACAAAGCTAATTCATTTGATGAAAATTCTTTAATGATTCCAAAATCACCTTATGGAGTATCTAAATTGTACTCTTATTTCATCACGAAGATATATAGGGAGGCATACGGTTTTTATGCGTGTAATGGAATTTTATTTAATCATGAAAGCCCTAGACGAGGTGAAACTTTTGTGACAAGAAAAATTACAATGTTTTTTGCCAAAAGAATTTTAGGATCTAAAGAAATCTTATACTTAGGAAACTTAAATGCAAAAAGAGATTGGGGTCACGCAAAAGATTATGTAGAAATGCAATGGAAAATTTTACAACAATTAAGACCTGACGATTATGTGATTGCTACTGGAAAAACAACAAGTGTAAGAGAATTTGTTAATGAATGTTGCAAATATTTGAAATTGAAAATAATTTGGGTTGGTAGTGGTTTGAATGAAAAAGCATATATCGTCAATGGAAAGAAAAAAGAATTGATTATTAAAATTGACAAAAAATATTACAGGCCACTTGAGATAGATTATTTAAAAGGAAATCCCAAAAAAGCTTTGAGAAAACTGAAATATAAACTCAAACATGATTTAAAAGATTTAGTTAGAGACATGATTGACTCTGATTTAAAACTTTATAAAAAAAAAATTAATGAAAAAAACTGATAATATTTTCATAGCAGGACATAATGGTCTTGTAGGCAGCTCTATAGTTAAAATATTAAAAAAAGAGGGTTATAAAAATATATTAACTGTAAGAAGAAATAAGTTAGATTTGAGAAATCATAATCAAGTAATGAAATATTTTAATAACAAAAAAATAGATTATATGGTGATGGCTGCTGCAAGAGCAGGTGGCATAATAGCTAATAGTTCAAATCAAAGAGATTTTTTTTTTGACAATATAGAAATACAAAATTCTCTTCTAAAACTAGCTCAAAAAAAAAAAATTAAAAGAACTATTTTTTTAGGCACCTCATGTATCTATCCAAAGTTTTCTAAAACTCCAATCAAAGAAGAATACTTGTTAACTGGGTCTTTAGAAAAAACAAATCAATGTTATGCAATAGCTAAAATTGCTGGAATAAAAATATGTGAAGCTTTGTATGAAGATCATGATTTAGATATTATTTGTTTAATGCCAACAAATGTTTATGGAAAAAATGATAAATTTGATAAAATTAATGGTCACGTAATTCCAGCAATGATATCAAAATTTGAAGATGCTAAGAAAAAAAAATTAAGATCAGTAAAATTACTTGGTACAGGGAGGCCTTTACGTGAATTTATTCATTCAGATGATCTAGCTTTAGCTATTTATAAAAGTTTGAGATTTAACAAATTAGATTTAAAAAAAATTTTCAAAAATAAATTACCTATTTTTAATATTGGAACCAATGAGGAAATTTCGATTAAAAATTTGGCAGAATTAATAAAAAAATATATTGATTATAGTGGTAAAATTATTTTTGATAAAAATTCTCCTGATGGAACTTTCAGAAAAGTTCTTAATTCAAGAAAGATTAAAGAGCTAGGATGGTCTCCTAAGATTACTTTTAAGGATGGTTTAAAAAAAGTGATTAATGATCGCATTAACTAGAAAATGAATTATTATTCCTTCTTAATAATTGCAATTATTTTCTCTAGTTTATATTTTTTTCTAAGTCGTTTTCCCTTACTAAAAGAAGACACAAACTACTCTATACATAAAAATATTGGAAAAAATAATAAAAATCCAATAGTTCTTGGAGGAATTTATTTCTTAATAGTAGTTCTTGTATTAATTCCAAATTTATCGATCGTTTTTAAAAGTATTATTATTTTACTTACTTTTTTGGGCATATTGTCTGATAAAAATATTTTACCCAGTCCAAAAATAAGATTGTTGATACAAATTTTTCTTCTTTTATTTCTTGTTTTGTATGAAGGTTTGAATATTTATGATCTAAAAATAGATTTTTTAAATTCACTTCTATCTCTTCAATTATTTAATTTAGCTTTCATGGTTTTTTGTCTAGCAATATTGATTAATGGAAGTAACTTTATAGATGGGTTAAATGGTTTACTTACAGGATATTACCTTGTTGTTTTAATATCTCTTTTTATTCTAGATTACCATAACGATGGTATCTTTTTGACTGACGAAGTATTTTTAAAAATTATTTTTTTTTCTTTACTTTTTTTTTTTATTTTTAACTTACTTGGACATGTTTATTTGGGCGATAGTGGAAGTTACTTAATTTCATTATTAATAGGTGTTTATTTGATAAATTTTTACTCACTTAACTCAAATTATTCATCACCTTATTATATTGCCTCTCTACTTTGGTACCCAGCTTTTGAAAACTTTTATTCATTATCAAGAAGAATTTTGATTAAACAAAATTTATCTACTCCAGATAATCATCATTTACATCAATTATTTTTTTTATTCTTAAAAAATAATCAATTTTTTAGAAAAAAAAATCCCAATACAATTTCAGGTACTTTGATTGTAATTTTTAATATTCCCAGCATGATAATTTCAACTTTTTATGCTAGCCACACAAAATTGCTCGTAGCGATAATTCTGTTAAATATATTATTATATTGTTTATTTTATTATATTTTGTCAAAAAAACTTTTAATTAAAAAATGAATTTGTTTCAATGAAAGAAGAATTTGCATCAATTTTAATCACAAATTTTAACAAAGGAAAATTTTTAAAGGACACTGTAATTTCTTGCTTAAATCAAAATTATTCAAAAAAAGAAATACTAGTTTTTGATGATTGTTCAACTGATAATTCAATTAAGTTACTTAAGAAATTCAAACATTTAAAAATTTTTAAAAACAAAAAAAAAAAATTTAAGAGTGGACCATTAAACCAAATATATGGAGTCAATGAATTATTCAAAAAATCTAAAGGAAAAATAATTTTTTTATTAGATGGAGATGATCAATTCAAAAAAAATAAATTAAATTTTTTATGTAAAAAATTTAAAACAAATAAAGATTTAAAATTTATTCAAGATCAGCCTTATTTAAAACATAAAAAAAAATATATGTTATTAAAAAAAAAAATATCACATATTTTCTATTTGGCCTAGTTTTTATCCTACAAGCTGTATAGCCATGAGAAAAAATTTTTTTAAAGAATTTTTGAAATATGTAGAAACCAAAAAATTTCCTAATTTGGAAATAGATGCTAGATTATCAATGTTTGCATTTTTGAGTAAAAATTTTAATATTGATAAAAAAAGTCACACAATTTATAATTATGATGAGTCTGGAGTTACATCAAATTATTCAAAGTTTTCAATTAATTGGTGGAAAAAGAGAAATGAGGCCTTTAATTATTTTATTTTTTTAAATAATAGATTGAATTTAAGATTTTCTAAAAGTCCAGATTATTTTATTACAAAATTTATAAACTTGTTTATTTGAAATAAGAACAATATACAGAAAATATAAATTAATATGAAAAATATAATTGTTGTTACTGGTGGTGCAGGATTTGTTGGATTTAATTTGATACAAAGATTAGTAAAAAAAACAAAATTTCAAATAATTAGTCTTGATAATTATTCTTCAGGTTCAAAAAATAATCACATCAAAAGCAAACGGGTTAGATATATAAATGCAGATACGAATGATATTTTTAAAATTCTTTCAGTAAAAAAAAAATATATACATACAATCTTTCATTTTGGAGAATTTTCAAGAATTTATCAAAGTTTTCTTAAACTAGATGATTGCATTAACTCAAATTCAATTGGATCTCACCAAGTTTTCAAATTTTGTTTTGTAAACAAAATTAAATTAGTTTATTCAGCAACCTCCGCCTCAATAGGAAATAAAGGAGAAGATAAAAATTTATCTCCCTATGCTTTTACAAAAGCAAAAAACCTTGAATTATTAGAAAATTTAAAAAAATGGTATAACTTGAAATATGAAATAATTTATTTTTATAATGTATATGGTCCTAGACAAATTAAAACTGGATCAATGGCAACTGTAATTGGAATTTTTGAAAAACAATATGAAAAAAATAAGCCTTTAACAATTGTAAAACCAGGTTCTCAGACTAGAAGGTTTACACACATTGAAGATACAATTGATGCTTGTTATTTTGCATGGAAAAAAAATAAGTGCCGTCATTATAGTATTTCAAGTAAAAAAAAATACTCAATTATCCAAGTTGCAAAATTATTTGATCATAAAACAATATATTTACCTAAAAGACCAGGAGAGAGGTATGCCTCAGCATTAACTAAAATGAACTTATCTAATAAAATTTATAAGCTCTATGGTAAAAAAAGTCTTAATAAATATGTTAAATCATTTATAAAAAATATCAAAAAAGACTAATTCTAGGTTTACATTTTTTTTGAAAAGGTTATAAGTCTCTCGCCGGTGATTATTGCGAGAGTGTTATACCCGATCCCATTCCGAACTCGGAAGTCAAGCCTCTCAGCGCCGATGGTACTTTGTCTTAAGATACGGGAGAGT
>MDSV01083064.1_pt1 | contig 17200 bp, 8 predicted proteins | sample 810851 | NCBI WGS metagenome assembly MDSV01 (sample SAMN05326640, study PRJNA326480) | marine metagenome | isolation source: seawater | place: Atlantic Ocean: North East | collected 2012 | reverse complement strand
AGCGGTTCGGCGATCCTGCCAAACAATGGCGTTACCTACTGGCTCCCCAGTTTCTTTGTTCCAAATGATGGTTGTTTCCCGCTGGTTTGTGATGCCAATTGCTGCAATTTCTTCGTCCTGCACACCAGTTTGCTTTATCAAATCGTGAATTGCTTTTTTTTGAGATTCCCAAATTTCATTTGCATCGTGTTCAACCCATCCGTTTTGTGGAAAAAATTGGGTAAACTCATATTGAGCAACTCCGATTTGATGCCCTTTTTTATCAAACAAAATTGCACGTGAGCTTGTAGTCCCTGCGTCTATAGCTATGATGTATTTCATGTTTTACCTTCTTTAGAATGTGACTGACTTTGAAAGTCTTATGACGTGAATTTATTTTAATTTTTCGATTATAGCACCGAATCCACCTCCAGAAGCTAGATATACTTTAAGGGTGTCTGTTTGCTTAATCGTTTTGTTTTCTATTTCAATTGCATATGGGTTTGTATTCCAATGTGCATCTTTACTGTCTCTGTATATGGTCATACTGTAAGACTTGTTTTTGTCAAGGAAACTCAAATCAATTTCTAGATCTCTGGGATTTTCATCATTGACCGCACCCAAATACCAATTTTCGTTTTCTTTTGGAGTTTTTGCCCAAACTACATAATCACCAACCTCACCTTGTAGTGGGATGCTTTTTTGCCAATCAACAGCTACATCTTTTATAAACTGTAGCCAGTCTAGGTGTTGCTCATAATTTTCGGGGAGATCACATGCCATTTGAATAGGAGATGGTATCACTACATACTGCCCCAGTTGCTGAGCAATTGTTGATCGGGCTTTATTATCTCCGTTAGGGCCCAATTTTGTCTCAAGTTTAACTAGGCCGGGGGTATAATCCATTGGCCCGCTCAAAAAACGAGTAAATGCCATTGTGGCTAGGTGGTCAACAGAATTTCCTCCTTCAATACTCCAGGCGTTAAACTCTTGCCCTCTAGCTCCTTCACGAGCGATCCAATTTGGCCATGTACGCTCAAGCCCCGTGCCCTTTATCGGTTCGTGTGTATTGACAGCCACCTGATAATTAGCTGCTTTTTGAACAGCATTGTTGTAATGATTTACCATCCATTGCCCATGGTGATACTCTCCTTTTGGAATTAACGGACCAACATATCCTGATTTAACAACATGAATGTCTAGTGATTGCATTAGCGCATACGCTTTATCCATTTGTTTATCATATGTTAGAGGAGCGGCTGATGTCTCATGATGCATTACTAGACTTACTCCCTTACTTTTTGCATATGCTTGTAGCATTTCAATGTCATAATCTGGATAAGATGTTACAAAATCAAAAACACCTTCCCGATCATCAAATCCAATCCAATATTCCCAACCGGTATTCCACCCTTCAACCAAAACACCATCAAATCCATGTTTTGCTGCAAAATCGATATATTTTTTTGTGTTTTTATTTGTTGCACCGTGCTGGCCATGAGCATTTCCACTATCTGTCCAAGTGCCCATATCTTGTGTCATTCCATAATCCCAAGTACTCTTTCCCATATGCATTTCCCACCATATCCCGATGTATTTATGAGGGGTGAACCAATCACGAATATCTCCAAGTTCGTTGGGTTCATTGAGATCATACATAAGGTTTGAGCTCAATAAATCGGTTGCCTTTTTTCCAATAATACCCATTCTCCATGGGGTTTTGAAAGGGGTTGGGATCGTAGCTTTGTTGCCATCTGAACGACCAGTTAAGGAGCTGACAAAGGAAGTTTCCCCAGTCTTTTTTAATGTCATTCCGCTATAGTTTACTAAAGCAGCTTCATGTAAACTCAAGTGGGTGCCATCATCAAAAATAAAAGTTACGGGGGTAGCTACACTGTTTTCAACGATATGAGTTTGTGCTAAATTCGGGTGGTTTACCTTACTCAAGGCATTGATTTCACTTGTTCTTGTTTTGTTGTAAAGGTGCTCGTAGATTTCCCAATCTCCAGGAATCCAATATGACATCGGATCTTCAGCAAAATTAAATTCACTGTGCTCATTTGATACAATCAACTCCTTTTCTTTTTGTTTAGGTATGACATATCGAAAGGCGAATCCATCATCTGCAGCCCTAAAAACAACATCAATTAGACGACCGCTTTCAATATGCTTGAGATGTAGTGATAGTTGGTTGTGTTTTGAAGAAATAAACTGATTTAAACCCCACTGCATTTCATAATCCTGGATAATGGTTTCCTTTTTTGATGATATAATTTCGAATCCGTTCATCTTATCATCTGCGTTTGCAAATTCAAAACCTAGTTTAGAGGGTTTAATATAACTCTTGCCATTCAACGAAACGGAATAAAGAAGTTGTCCATTTTCATCGATGTAAGTACTGATTTGTAATTCACCATTTGGGCTTGATAGTGTATGATCTGAACCACAAGATGAGCAAATTAGTGTAATGAGTATAAAACAAGTGAGTAGTTTATTCATTAAAATTAGTTTTCAGTGATTTGAATACCAAATCCACCACCCGAAGCAGTAAAGATTTTTAATTTAGTCTCAGAACTGATTTGCTGTTTCTCAATTCGATATGCTTGTGGATTAGTTTTGAAGTGTGCATCGTCAGCATCAATATACAAGGTAGCTGTATACGACTTTCCTTTTTCTAAAAAGTGACAATCTATAAACGCTTCTCTTGGATTTGCGCCATTACTGTTGCCAACATACCAGCTACTACCGTCCTTTTCTTGCCTTGCAATTGTTACATATTCACCGGGCTCGGCTTCTAAATACACAGATTGCTCCCAATCGATTGGGACATCTTTGATAAATTGAAAGGCATCCATAAACCGTTTGTAGTTTTCGATTATATCTGCTGCCATTTGAAGAGGAGAGTACATTACTACATAAAGCCCCAGTTGGTTTGCTATGGTTGTGTTTACGCGTGAGTTGTTGTTTGGATTTAATTTGCTGATGTTCATTTCTAAAACACCTGGGGTATAGTCCATAGGACCTCCAATCTGACGAGTAAATGGTAATATCGTTGTGTGATTAACGTTATTTCCGCCAAATGCTTGAAACTCAGTTCCTCTTGCCGATTCATTTGCAACTAAGTTTGGATAGGTTCGGTTTACACCAGTAGGTCGAGACGCCTCATGGGCATTGACCATAATTTTATAGTCAGCAGCTTTTTGAACTGCATATAAAAAGTGGTTGTTTGTAAATTGACTGTAATGGTGGTATCCTAATGGTAAGATGTCCCCAACGTAGCCACTTTTTACGGCATGATACCCATATTTGTTCATAAAAGCATATGCTCTATCCATATGCCTTTCATAATTTCGAGTTGACCCTGATGTTTCGTGATGCATGATTAATTCTACTTGTTTTTCATGAGCATATGAATTGACTTCTTCGACATCAAAGTCAGGATATGGTGTTAAAAAATCAAAGACATAATCTTTTCGTTTATCAAACCAATCTTCCCATCCAACGTTCCATCCTTCGACAAGTACGGCATCAAATCCGTGTTCTGAGGCAAAATCAATGTATTCTTTAACGTGAGCTGTTGTTGCACCATGCCTGTGATTTGGTTTTGTTTTTGTGTAGTCAGTTTTTCCAATCTGAACACTACTCAACTCATCTGTGTAGTTCCATGAGGACATTCCAGTTATCATTTCCCACCAAACACCGATATACTTAATGGGCCGAATCCAGCTTGTGTCTTCGATAACATTAGGCTCGTTTAGGTTATAAGTGATTCTTGACGCTAGAATGTCTCTTGGATCGTTGCTGACAATAATAGTTCTCCAAGGCGTCGGTCTTGGACTTGTCATGAATGCCTTGTTTCCTAAAGGATCTGGTGTGAGATGAGTAGAAAAGGTGAACGTATCTTCTTTTAACTCCAGGTGCATTGTTGGAAAATCTACACATGCAGCCTCGTGAATATTGATGTACAAACCACCTTCGGTTTTCATTTGTAAAGCTGTTTGCACCCCAGTTTCAGAAAATGTTTGCTGTGAGACATTGTATGTTGCTGCTTTTTTAAATAAGCTTTTAATTTCAGAGAGCTTACTGGTCGTATAATTATACTCTTGCGTTCTGTAGTCACCAGGAATCCAATGAGCAATGTGATCACCGGCCATTGCAAATTCGGTAATTTCATCAATGATGACGAAATTACCGAGATTAGGTTGTTCAGGGAATTCATAACGAAAACCCAAGCCATAGTTAAAAAGTCTAAATCGTATATCTAAAAGTCTTTTTGTAGATACTTGCTCTAGTTTAATAAGCAGATCGTTATGTTGATTATTAATGTATCTCTCTTCACCCCATACGGTCTCCCATTTTTCATTTTTCGAATGAGTCTCTTGTGAGACTATCTTAAAGTCATCGACGAGTGAGCTTCCATCTTTAAGATGAAAACCTAAATGACTTGCTTTAACCACAACATGATTAGAAAATTGTAGTGAGTAAGTTGGCTTTCCTGAAACCAATTCAAAATGGAGTTCTAATAATTTATCGGGTGATAAAAGAGTGGATTGCCCAATGAATTCCAATGGTGTGAGTAACATAATTAGAAAATATAAAATTGATAATTTTTGTTTTTTTGATTTCAAGGTTAATGAGTTTTAATTGGAAACGAATTTGTAATTATTGTTTGGGTCTTATCAATTATCCAATTGGCTTGATGACAAAACTCTTTTATAATCCTGTGTTCTATATCTAGAATTTTAGGACTAATTTCTTGGTCAATGCTGTCGCGATTACGGGAGTTTCGTTTTTTCAACGTATCCATATAATTTATGTTTAAAAAGACTTTCATGTCTTCATTAGTTGCAATTGAAAAGACGTAAGTTCCTTCGACAATAACAAAATCAAAGGCATCAACTTCGACATTACATTCATCAAACCTGTCAAAAATTCTGTTGAGTTGGGGAACTTTAATTTCCGATTTGTTTTTTTGAGTTAATGTGTTAAGATGTTCTTTCATAAGTTCTAAATTGATCTCATTAATTCCTACCCAACTCAAATCATTTATTCTCTTACTATGGTTTTGGTTGGGTGGAAGATGAAAGTAGTTATCTTGATTCATCACATAACTGTTTTTACCGGCTAGTTGTAAGAAGCTTGATATCTCGTGAGCTAAAGTTGTTTTCCCCGAACCAGATTCCCCTGAAATAAAAAGAACACAAGGCTTATTTTTACATTTACTGATTAGATCTACTATTTGTTGTACGTTGTCTCTAATATGAACATAATCTATCAAATTGGTCTGACGTCCAAACAGTTGACAAAGACTTTTTTCAGATGCCTTACTTAACAAATGTCCTGCAGCAGAGAAGCAAAGATTTTTTGTTCCACTAGCCTCGTAATTGTTCGCGTTAAAATATTCACTAAAGTTTTTAAAATAAGGAAATTTGCCTCTGAGTTGATGGAAATCAGCATCTAATTTTTCATACAAAGTTGATTCCCTTTTTGTTAAAGATAAGCATGCCAGTGTCCACCCATTTACCATTGGCCATATTCCACCATTGTGGAAATGTCCGGCTTTGTTTTTAAATGAATAGGCATAATTTGATAGAAGCTGTTGATATTCCTTATCTTCTTTAGTGATGATGGGATGAAAACTCGGTAAGCCAATGTGTCCTTGGGATGCTTTATTAAGCAAATATTCTAGTCGCACTTCAGTTTCTAAGGTACCAATTCCGAGTCCAATTGCCAACGAGTAAGCTAGACTATCAATTTTTTTGTTGATTCCACCAGGATTGAATGAACTCATTATTCGGTGTACCCCCCACAATGTTGAAAGCTCCTGATCTTGTATTTCGGTGAATAATGTTTGCTTACATTGACCTTCACCGAAAAAATGATAACCTATGGCATCTTTAATTGCATTACTTTTTACAGTAAACAAATCACTTTCATAAAACCCCCCTACTTTTTTAAATGCCCAATAGCGAAGAATTTGGTTGAGTAAAACATAGCCTTCCATAGGGTATTCGTCTGCCCAATTTGAACTTGTAGGACAATACATTAATTCTTTTCCATTAAACTCCCAAGAGGTTGTTATTTTTAATTGTTTGTCAGCAAGTTTATACAGCGTATCTTTCAAAGATAAGTCATCGCTCATTTCCATGTAGTAAATGCCTCCGATCAGAAGCCAAAATACATTATCGATACGTCCAACGGGCCCACCATAACTTACAATTGGGTTGCTGCCATCATCGCCAAAACAAATGTTGGATGGCACCCATCCATCTTGATGAATTTGTGAGATGATAGTTGTAATACTTTTTTTAACGACTGGGTATAATGATTTTTTTTCTTGACACAATACAGCTATTGACGTTATCATAGCATCCCTAGTCCATATTCGATTGTAATTTTCGTTATCATCTAAACTGGCAACAAAGCCATTTGGTGAAGCAGCTTTTTCAATAATAGATAGGCTTAATTGAATCGGATTATTTTGGGTGTTAACTTTCATTTTTGATCAATCCTTAAAGAAGATAACCCCCCTAAAATAAGAAAAACGCCACCCAATAAAACTACGTTTATGGGGTTTCCTCCCAACAAATCATAAACACCAAACTGAATAGTAATGATTTGTATAATCATAGGAATGACAATAAACATATTAAAAATACCCATATAAACTCCCATTTTATTTTTTGGGATTGAGCTCGCAACAATTTGATATGGCATTGACATCATGGATGCCCAGGTTATCCCTAATGCAATCGCATATAGATATATCTGTGAAATGATAATTCTCCCACTTCCAAAAGGGTTTGTAATCGATAATATCTCGACTTGATCACTTAAACTAGGAATACTCAAAAGCCCGATCCCACCAATAACTAGACTGATGCAGTGCAGAACTTTTGCTCTCAGAAAACCCGCAATAGGTATCATGGCAAAAGCAACAAAAACACAAACAATATTATAAGTCCCGTTTAGGTTTCCAGTCAGTAGCTGGGCTTGTGCGAAATATGGAGATGCTTGATCAGTAGTATTGTACAGAGATAATGATAAACATGAAGTGAGGTATTGCCAATAACAAAACATTGCATACCATGAAAAAAACATGACAGGTATAAGTTGTTTCATAGGTGTTGGCATATCAAACAATGCACTCACAATATCATTCCATGTACGTTGAATAATTCTACCTTCATTTTTTTGTTCTTTCAATTGCTTTTCTTTAGCTTCGCTAGGAGGTATTTCAGAGGTTGTAAGAACTGTAATTAAAATCGTAATTAGAGATGCTGCTGCACCAACAAAAAAAGCATAGTAAGTGACAAGAGGAATTCCATTTGCTAACTTATCATTCATTGTTAAGAAACCAAGCATCACAAGAATAGCGGGGGTAAAGTTAGCAAGGGTAATTCCCAGTCCTGTAAAAAAACTTTGTATGAGAAAGCCAAATGAATACTGTTTTTCAGGAAGCTTGTCTGAGACAAAAGCTCGATATGGTTCTAAAGCGATATTATTTGCGGCATCTAGAATCCAGAGTAACCCAGCTGCCATCCATATCGTTGAGGAAAAGGGCATGAGTACAAGGGAGATGCTTGCAATAATAGCTCCAATTAAAAAAAATGGTTTTCGCCGACCCCACTTTGGACTCCAAGTGCCATCGCTGATTGCTCCAATAATTGGCTGAACAACAAGTCCTGTTACTGGTCCAGCTAGCCAAAGAATTGGCAATTCTGACTCCTCTGCCCCTAAATATTTATAAATGGGGCTCATATTACTTTGTTGCAAACCAAAACTAAATTGGATTCCAAAAAATCCAATATTCATATTAATGATTTGCCAAAAATTCAATGATTTTTTCACGATTTCAAGATAGGCAAACTATTAAATAACTATGTTTAGGAAACCTAAAACATAAAAAAAAGTAAACTAAAACGTTTTCGTTATAACTTAATTTTCACAAAAAAAGTATACGTTTGAGTTTAGGTTTTTTCTGTAATAATATTTTGGTTGATATACTGACCAACTTTTCTGCCTTGAACTACACCTTGATCAATCGCCATGCGGTAATGAATTCCACCATAAAGCCTAGAAATGGCAGCTTCGTTTGCAGCTTGTAAAAAAGAGTCAAAGTGTCTTGCGGGTAAACCGTATCGAACTTCGGTTGTATCTAAAAATGAAAATGAATTTCCAAAGCGTTTTGTCAAAACTTCAGCAGATGCTGTTGATATTACGGAATGACCACTTGTATACTCTGGAAAAGGGGGTGTTTGTAAGACTGGCAACCAATCCTCATCATAGTATTTGTTGATGAGTGTTTCTGGACGAACAACCAAGGTTTTCCATTTTTCATCCCAGCAGCTGATAAAGGCATCAAATAGTGCGATACTGACTTCAGCAAATGCAGCCACAGTTTCTGTAAAGTCACTATTAGCTTTTTCTGAAGCAATTGCAGTGATTCCAACCCAATGTCCTCCAGGAGTAATTTTTTTTGTTGCAAACATCGCATGTCCTTTATGGTAAGTCACATAAGGGTTGCAATCCCAGAAATTCGCGATATCACGCTGTTGTGTACTGAGTGTTTTTCCCACTTCATAAACTTCAAATAACTGTTTTTGAAAAGGACTTCCTTTGCTGAGATCAAATTTCAGAGGAGGTTTTGGAATGAATTGGGAAGAACTGTCAATCGCCAAGGTTCTGATTTGATCCCAATTCGGTTCGATTCCGTCCATGTAATCAGGTGGGGTAGGTTTCCAATAATTGTCCTCTTCTAGTACGGTATATTTTGGAAAGGTTCTTGTCTGGTGGTAATTGTCCGTTTTTGACCATTTCAAAATATGTGAGGATATTATTTCAGCATATCTCATAGAATTTTTTCGAATTCGACGTGGAATTGATAAATCGATTAAACGTTGCTCAAACTGATTTTGAAAATCAGTCATTTTATCTTCGGAAAAAATCAATGTTTTACCAACAATATTGTAAGCGTATATAGCTGCCAAATAAGGGTTTACGTTCGCTGAGATTTCAGGACTTTCAGTCAACCCATTCAGCTGCCCAGCTAAGGATTGATATTCATCAGGATAGGCGTTAGCAATCACTTCATATGCCGCAATACTTGGATAGACATAAACTCTAGATGCAACAGGCGGGGAAAAAATATCATATACCGAAATGTCAGTGAGGTTTTGTACAGCCTCACGAAAAAAATCAGGGTTTTCTAGTTGCTTATATTCTGTAGTTTTAGGATTACAAGAAAATAATAAACAAACTATAGAGATGTTAAATAAAATTAAACTTAGCCTAGGCATAGCATTGTAAAGCATAGCTGTTTTTAAAAATACAATTTAGATTTCCATTCCTTGTCATCTTTCCCTGAAAAAGGGCTGTCTAAAAACTCTTCAACCAAAGGATAACTTATTTTATCATTTTCAAGTCTTAAAGAATCATAAAGTTTGGCCCAAAAACGCTGAGTTGCAGCAAAGTTACCATAAAAATCTATTGAATGTGAAGTATTCACAGCTTGTTTTTTAATGTAGAATTCTTCAGGTATTGGCTTGTAAACACCATTTTTTCCAATTGGAAAACAAAATTCGTATGAAAACATTTGATTAATAAAATCAATATCGTTTATATATAATTTTGGAGGAAGTTTCGATTGATTTTGTGCATGATACGCAAGCAAGTCAACATTTTGATTCATGAATTTTGGTTTTTCTCTAATTTTTGAGTGTAATTGAATGCACAAACAATCAATTTCAGGTAATTTATCATTTAATGGCGTGGTCCAACTAAATGATTTAAAGTCATCACTCATTGACTTATATTTTTTTTTAATACGTTTTACTATTTTCTCCAATGAAGAGGACCTAAAAGTTAAAATTCGAATCTTTTCCTTTAAGTTAGATTTATTAAATACAATCTTTATTCGAACATCAGACCCTTTATTACTAGATTCAACTCTCCAGTGAAGTTGTGTATCTTCATTTTTCAGAATTTGGGTAAAATAAATTACTTTTCCCTTTTCATAAATATCAAATGTGTTTTCGTGAACAAAACTATATACAGAAATTGGTGATTGACTTGTTTTAAAATTTACAATATATGCATATGGTACAAAAAAAAGATATATAAAAATAGCCAAGCCAATAGAAAAACAAATAATGAAAATAATTGATTTTATTCTTAATTTTTTCATTCTGTTTTATTGTAGTTGTAAAATTCTATTTTTTCATTCGAAATTCCAGTCATTAAAAAACTTCTTTTATTAATTGTAATAGTCTCTAAATCTGTCAATTCCTTGTGAATAATATCTAATCCATTTTCATGTAATTGACTATACTTATCAAGACTTTCCAATAAAAAACCTTTTTGAGATATCCAAAGCCCTTGATATGGTGGTAAGTCAGATTTAGAACCTGTAATGATAATGTGTGGGATACCTCTAATAAGTAGTTTTTTAATATTTGATATTGGTCCCCATTGAAATTCAGATGGAAATGGGAAAAATTTATATTTATTATCAATCATTTTAAAATATCCACTTTGCAACTCATTCACTAGATGTAAATCAGCTTTATTTAATGTAGAATATCCAAAAATTTCAGAAACTGTTTTTCCTGAAATATCATCATAGGAGTTAAACTTTTTTCTTATAAGTTCAGGCATTTGACCTTGCAACTTATCTTTTGAGTCAATTGTGTAATAATTATCTTCTTTAGCTACAGCTACAATACTTTCTGTTTGTCCATTTTCATCAAAATCATACACATACATTTTTAAGGGATTTAAATCAGAGGCAGAGAATTTTGAATTTAATCCAACATTCCCAACCACAATTTCATTAATCCCATCTTTGTCTATATCAAATATTTCAACAGATTGCCAAAGACCTTTTGGAGTATCAGAAAAAATATTTTTTGTATGGTTTACGAAAGTACCATTATCGTTAATATACGCCATTACTTCCGACCATTCGCTTACAACAATCAGATCCTTATCATTATCATTGTCAAAATCAAATAGAAGTGCGTCAGTCACCATACCAGAATCACTAAGTGGTTGATCTAAATCAATTGTTAAACGGCCGTTTTCGTTAACTAAAAGGTATGATTCTGGCATTTTACCAAATGAATTTGTTACAGACCTTGAGCCCACAAAAAAATCCTCATCTCCATCATTATCAAAATCATCAGAAACGACAACTGAACCATTATGATAGTACTGAGTTAATACTTCAGAACTTTTTGAAAAGCTTCCTTCACCATCGTTCAGGTATAATCTATCACGACTGTACTTCGAATTACCTTGGTATTCACCACCTCCAGAAACAATAAACAAATCCAAATCTCCATCATTATCAATATCTCTAAATATGGCATCTACATCCTCATATTGTTTTTCAGATTCAAAAAGAGTTCTCGAACTTTTAGTAAAATTATTTTTTGAACTAATAAATAATGATGCAGCTATACCTTTACTTGCACCAAAAAACACATCATCTTCACCATCATTATTTACATCGGCAACTGCAATAGGTGACCCCTCTTGTGTGACTCCGTATGGCATTAGTTTTTCCCGATTAAATTCTGGAAAGCTTTTTTCAGTATTCAAGTGAGAAAGTTTATTAAAATAATGTTTTGTGAAGAATTGAGATTTTTTTGAATTAGGCTTTGTTGAGCCTATGGTAGCATTTTTGTAATCTAATAACAACGTATTATTTTGTGGAAAATCATATAAACGTTGTTCTTTTTTATCAGGCCATACTATTAACAAAGAATCTAATTTAGATTGCCCTAATCCTATATTAATTTCATGTGGAAAACTTGATAAAAATCCTCGTGTGCTGTGAAGTTGTTCGTAAAACAGTTTTCCGTTTTTCGCGTATGCATAAATTTTTGTACCAATTCCAAAATGATTTTTATCATCTCCAATGAGCTCAATTTTTAAAAAATTATTGTTATTGGAATTATTTCTCAGAATGGTAGCAGAAGAGTTGAAATTGTTAAATACTAAATCTAAATCACCATCATTATCTAAATCAGCGCTAACAACGCCATTGCTAAGTCCAGGCTTTTGATCTACCCATACATCACTTACATTATCAAAAAGGAGGTCTTTGTTTCCTTTAAAAAAATAATTACTTACATCACCTCGGGGCATTTTTTCTAAAGCTAGATTATCAACCAGCCGTGTATTATTTATTTTAGTTCTTATTTGTTCAGAGGAGACGTATTTAATGTAGTCTGCATCATTTGGTCTTCGATAAATTCCATTAGAAATGACCAAATCTTTGTATCCATCGTTATCAAAATCCGCAAAAACAGGAGCCCAACTCCAATCAGTGGCTGATATTCCTGAAAAAAGACCAATTTCAAAAAACTTATCAACTCCAGTATTAATTTGTAGATGATTCCTAGGAAATTGATAATTATATCCTAATGATTTTCTTCTAACTAGGGAATTATAATTGATTTCACCAAGTGAGTTTTTTAATACTTTTTCATCTTCTGGAAGCATATCCAGAGTGATAATATCAACAAACCCGTCATGATTGATGTCAGATATGTCATTTCCCATTGAAAACTGACTTGTTTGGCTCAAATACTTATGAGATTGTTCTTTAAAAGACCCATTTTTTTGGTTTATATATAAATAATCATCTTCAAAAAAATCATTTGATACGTAAATATCATCCCACCCATCTGAGTTAATATCATTTATGCACACAGCTAGTCCATAGCCTACCTCTCCACCAAAAAGATTAGTTTCCATGGTAACATCTATAAATTGCCCATTTTCATTCTTGTAGAATTTATCAGAGCTCATTTCATTATAGCTATCTCTACGTTCAACCCCAAAAAAGTTACTAGTATTGTGAATTCCGTGATTAAGAAGGTACATATCTAGATCTCCATCTTTGTCATAGTCAAAAAAGGCTGATGATGTTGAGTAATTTTGTATGGCTAATCCATATGATGATGCTTCCTCTCTGAAAGTACCATCTTGTTGATTGATATATAACTCATTGTGTCCTAGAAAACCATGAATACCAACAACAGAACAGACATAAATATCTAGCCAACCATCATTATTAATGTCAACCATGCTAACTCCAGTATTCCAGCTTGACTTTCCTTTAATCTTTGCTTTTTCACTGATGTCATGAAATTTAAAATCTCCCTTATTTAAGTAAAGTTTATTTTCCTGAAGATTTGACACAAAAAAAAGGTCAATTAGGCCATCATTATTAATGTCACCTGCAGCGACACCGCCTCCATTATAGAAGTATAAATAGTCAAGAATGTTTACCTTTTCATTATCTTCAACTACATTAATAAAATCAACCCCTGATTTACGAGGATCAATTTCAGTAAACAAAGGAGTTTTTAGATTACAAGAAGTAATCATTATTAAAAAAAATATGCAGAATGCTTTATTTTGGAGCATATAATATTGGATTTTCATCATTGATTCCAAATAAGTAACCTGAGCTATCTCCCATATTAACTTTTTCACAGGATCTTACAGAACCTTTAATTTGTAAACCTGATTTTTCAACCGATTTAAATTTAAATGTCCCATCTCCATTACCCAAAAGTAACGAAGCAAAACCACTATCTAATTTCGCAAATTGTGGCTTTAGGTTATTCTCGCCACCAGCAAGTATCATATCAATATTTCCATCAGCATTAAAATCATCAACAATTCCAGTATTTATAGAACTCCATTGGACTTCACTAGGAAGTGGTGATAAGGCAAAATTCAAATCTCCTTGGTTTAAAGCAATTATACTTTTTGTTTCATTAACTTCCTTAATGATTGATTCATTTACTTTATCTCTTGAGAATAAACTGGATATATCTTTTTTTGCATATTCTGAAAACTTAAGATTTGTCTTTTTTAAATATGTCAGTTGTGATATCAATTCATTTTTAACATGTATTGGCTTATCAAAACCATTAATTTCTCTTGTATGAATTTGATCAAGAGTACCATTATTGTCAAAATCATTTATGTACATGCGTGCAGGTGAGTCATTCGAACCAGTATATATTGAATTTAGTCCTTTGTTTCCAAATACCAAATCATTTGTACCGTCATTGTTGAAATCACTGCTTAAAACTTCATCCCACCACCCACTTACATTATCTAGGGAGGATGAAACTTTTTCTAAATAAACTCCATTGTAAGCAAAAACAACAGGTGACATCCAGGTTCCTACAATCACTAGTTCTCTACGTGCATCACCAGTCAAGTTAACCCATTCAGCATCAGTTACCATTCCTAATTCGTTGAGACCGTATGCTTTAAGGTTTGTTACATTATTAAATGAGCCTTGTCCATTATTTTCTAGAAGGATTGAGCTGGGATTTATTCCGTAAACCCCTGTTACAGATCTATTTCCAATAAATAAATCAATTGCTCCGTCATTATTATAGTCATAAGGTGAAACTACAGATGAATTTGAAATGTAAGGAGGCAAAGCATCTTTGTTATGAAAAAATTCACCATCTCCATTATTGATATAAAGTCGGTCTTGATAACTAATTTTTGCTTTTGTAGGATTGTTACCGCCAGATCCTACAAATAAATCTTTATCCCCATCTCCGTCTACATCGATAAATTTTGCACTTGTATCCTCAAATGAAGAGGTGTCATCTATAAATGGCTGATTTGAACTGATAAATTTACCCTGACTTGTTTGTAATAAAAGTTGTGATTTTTGACCAAAAGCACTTCCGATATAGATATCGTCTAAGCCATTGTTGTCAATATCAGAAACAGCAATTGCCGGACCTTCACGTGATAACATTTTGGTTACCAATTGCTCGTAGTTATAATCTACAAAAACGTCTTCTTTATGCTTTTCAGCATTCAAAAACGTCTTCTTGAAAAAGGTTTCGTTATGCTGATTTTCAGGTTCTGGTAAATTAAACGAATTTTCTTTAGAAATAATTTGAAGTTTATTTACTGGTATAGATTTTTTTATGGTAGTTGATTGATCAGGCCAAATCACTGATATTGAGTCAATCATTTTAGCATCCCCAATTCCAATGCTCAGTGTGTATTCGATTGAAGATTGAAATCCTTTTGTTGGTATGAGTTCATTATAGACGTGTTTATTGCTGTAGTATACACTAACTTTTGCTCCAATAGCATTAATATTTCCTTCATCTCCTTCAAGTCTAACTTTAACATAGTTTTTCCCCCTTTCAGATGACTTGTTCTTATAAACCATAATGGGTTCATTTACATTATTTATTACTAAATCTAAATCTCCGTCATTATCTAGATCTCCGTATGCTGCGCCATTTGAAAAGGTTGGTTTTTCAAACCCCCACTCTTTTGATTGATTCAAGAATGTAAGATCATGATTGTTTTTAAACGCATAATTAGTAATTGGCCTTGAGGGCATTCGGTTTACAATATTTTCAACCTCTTCTTTTTGTCCAGAATAAACCATTTTTTGAACAACATCATTGGCGAAAAAGTTCATAAAATCCTGGTTTGTAAGCTCATGATAAATTCCATTACAGACAAAAATATCTTTGTATCCATCATTATCCATATCGAATAGTAATGCGCCCCAGCTCCAATCGGTAGCTTCAACACCAGCATAGGTAGAGATTTCTGAAAATGAACCTCCATTGTTATTATATTGTAAAGTATTTTGCATAAACTGGTGATAGAAGTTTTTCCCTAGTTTAAGCTTATAAATGTCAAACCCCTCAAATTCTGTTGTTTCTTTCAGCCTTTGATCTCCTTCAGGCAGCATATCCGTAACATAAATTTCAACAAAACCATCATTGTTTAAATCTGCCATATCTGCCCCCATGGATGAATGACTCATATGATTTACCATTTGCTGGATTTCCTCTTTAAATGTACCATCACCCTGATTCATGTATAGGTAATCTCTTTCATAAAAATCGTTTGATACGTATATATCTACATGACCATCTTTATTGACATCCCCTAAAGTAACACCAAGGCCAAATCCGATGAGACTCCCAAAAATACCAGCCTCCTCTGAAACATCTGTGAAATAGTTATTATCATTTCGCAATAACTTGTCTCCACCTCCTTTTAAATGAGGTGGAACATCCCAATCCGAATCTCTAAGATCTCTCTTATCATTATATCCTAAAGTTGTAACAGGTATAAAACTATTATTAAGTATGTAGACATCTAAATCTCCATCTTGATCATAATCAAAAAAAGCTGCATGAGTAGTTATTCCACTTTCAGCCAAATTATAATCCGAGGCCTTTTCATTAAATGTCCCATCACCATTATTGATAAACAGTTCATTGTCTTGTTCATCACCACTTTTTATACCCGCATTACAAACATAGATATCTAACCAACCATCATTATTTATATCTACCATGACCACACCTGTTGACCATGGCTTTGTTCCTTCAACTCCTGCAACTGAAGTTACATCTTCAAATTCGAAATTACCTTTATTTATATATAGTTTGTTTGGGCCTCTATTTATTGTCAAGTACAAGTCTGCCAATCCGTCGTTGTTTATATCTCCAATACTTACACCACCTCCATTGTAAAAATTTCTATACTTAAATACATTTAAATCACGTGTTGTTTCTATATTATTTATGACATCAATACCTGTTATTTTATCATCCACTAAGTTAAAAAGGGTATCCAAATTATTTTTTTCATAAGAGCATGAATAAAATAATATAAAAAGTCCTGCCAAAAAGAACTTAGCTTTCCTTAAATGTAGGGCCAACATTACAATTCTTATTTTTAAAATTATCAGCTTTAGAATGTAAAATAAAAAAAGGCAAATTACTACTAATTTGCCTTTTTAAGAAATATAAATTACTCTAATTAATATCCAGGATTCTGGTTCATATTAGGGTTAATTAATGCATCAGCTGGGATTGGGAACAGTAGATATTTAGAATCTGATTCAGCTGGCTTAAGTTCCTTTGATGAAAGGAATGTACCCCATCTAACCATATCAGTTCTACGATGACCTTCCCACCATAGCTCACGTGCTCTCTCAGCATAAACATTATCTAAACTTGCTGAAATTGAGCCAAGTCCAACTCTTGTACGAACAGCATCTATATCAGCTTGAGCATTACCTCCTGAACCGCCTAATAAAGCTGCTTCTGCACGCATTAACATAGCATCTGCCATTCTATAGACAACATAGTCAGAATTAGCGTTATCAAAATCATCAGGGATATATTTAATT
>MDSV01118648.1_pt1 | contig 17204 bp, 20 predicted proteins | sample 810851 | NCBI WGS metagenome assembly MDSV01 (sample SAMN05326640, study PRJNA326480) | marine metagenome | isolation source: seawater | place: Atlantic Ocean: North East | collected 2012 | reverse complement strand
TATTCCAACATTCATATAATATTTTATAAACTAAAAATGTATAAAAAATTAGCAAAATTAAAATATTTACCAAATAATTTTCAAATTATTGAAGATGGAGACCATGTTATTTGCGCAGTTTCAGGAAAAAAAATCAGCCTAAAAACTCTTAATTATTGGAATGTAGATCTTCAAGAGCCTTATTATTCTCATATAGAGGCAAACGAAAAGAGAAATTTAATTAAATAATTTATTTCCATCTATTATGTGACCAAATCCACTGTTCAGGTTTAATTTTTATCATTTTCTCTAATTCATTATTAAGCTTGAGGGTGATATCTTCAATATTGTCAGATTTTTTAAACGCCATAGGCTCAAAAAATTTAAGCATAAATTTATTTTCATTATTTCTTTCAATAAAAACAGGAATAACTTTACAATTGTATTTTTTTACAAATTGCGCAGGAACTGTTGTAGTGAAGGCCTCAAGTCCAAAAAATTTTATTTTTTTACCTTCGCTTACTCTTTGGTCTATCATCAATGCAATTGAACAACCGTTCTTGAAAAATTTTAAAAGCTCCTTGACTCCTTTTAGTCCTTTTTTAATTTGATTTTTGCAAATATTATTTTTCCTTAAATTTTCCATTATGGGGTTTAAAAAAAAATTATTTAACGGTCTATAAACTGCAGCTAATTCAATATCAGAGCTTTCTATATACATTGCCATAAGTTCAAAGTTATCAAAGTGACCAGAAATAAAAATTACTGGTTCAGATGAGTTTTTAATGTCAGATAAAATATGTTTACCTTCTACTTTAATTACATATTTTGATTTATTTTTTCTTATGGAATTTAAAAAAACATAATCTGATAAAATTTTTCCATAATAAGACCACATTAAACGTGTAGTTTTTGCAATCTCTTCATTTGAGAATTCTGTAAAACATTTTTTTAAATTATATTCTATTATTTTATTTGATCTAAAAAATGGCCCTAAAACTAAACCAATTTTTGATCCAAATGAATTTGAAAGATTTCTTCCAATAATTTTGAATATAAAAAATAAAAAACATATAATTATGAATTCAAAAAAATATTTTATTATTTTCATATTTTAGAAATTAGTTCAGAAAAAATTTCTTCATTATTTATTTTAAGATTTATCTTTATTTCATTAATATCTGATTTGTAAGACTTGTCTATTCTTTGCATATCCTTTTCGGTAGTTAATATACCCAAATTATTTTTTTTAGCTTGATCAACTATTTTTTTTATATCATTTTTTTTATAAATATAATGATCAGGAAATTCTATATTGTCTACAATTTTAACTTTATTATTTTTTAGCATATCTAAAAAACTATTATGATTCCCAATACCCGAAAAAACAAAATATGATTTTTCTAAATCTAATTCTTTAATATTTACTGGAATATATTCCGCATTAAAAAATTTTAGTTTATCATTTTTTTTTTTTTAAAAATTTTTCGTACATTTCACAATTTTCATTATTGCCAACAAAAAAAACTATCTCATAATTTTTAATATTATTTATGCTTTCTCTTAACGGTCCAGCTGGCAACATCAAACCATTTCCAATCCAATTTTTTTTGTTAAAACAGACAATTTTTAAATCAAAATTTATATCTTTTTCATGCAGGCCATCATCAAAAATTGCATAATTATAATTATCACCTTCTGCTTTTAATAAAGATTTAAGTCTAGATTTTTCATCATAAACATAACCTCTTTTGTTAAGCAATTTAACTTCATCTAAATATTTTGGGTTACCTTTTTTAATAAAACAAGACTTAAAATTTTTTTTGTCTAATATCTTTTTTATTTCAATTGAAAGAGAAGATTTACCTGTTCCACCAATATAAATATTACCAATACAAATAGTTTTAATCTTAAATGTTTTATGGCTATTTTTTATGTTGAAATTAACAAATAAGCCGTAAATTAGACTTATTGGATACAATATTTTTGCAATTGTATTTGGTTTAGGTTTGTCCCAAAAGGCAGGTTTTTTAATTTTCATTATCTAAAAAATTATCAAGCTCTTTAATATTCTTATACAATATCTTTGATCCAATTTTTTTAATTTTAATATAATTTGCATTTTTTTTTGATTTTTTTAAACTTAAGACAAGTGTTTTATTTAAATGTTTATGTGATTTGACTAAGGTTGATATATTTAACTCTTTCATTAAGGAATATACTTCATTGAAATTGCTAACATAGGGCCCATGCAATACATTACATCCTAATCTCGCTGGTTCTAATGGATTTTGACCTCCATGTTTTATAAAACTACCACCCATAAATACTGTCTTTGAAATTGAATAAAAATTTTCATTTTGACCATATGAATCTACCAAGTAAATATCTGGATTAGATTTAAGGTTTTTTTTGTCTGAATGTAATTCGTATTTTAAGTTATAATTTTTTATAGTTTCGATTATTTCATCTGTTCTTTTTATATGCCTGGGTATTATAATTGTTAAAAGTTTTTTATGATTTTTTTTTAATTGCAAATGGGATTTAACAAAAATTTCTTCTTCACCATTATGTGTACTTGCCGCACATATTAACAACCTTTTTTTAAAATTTTTAATTATATTTTTCTCTTTTAAAAAACTTTTTTTATTTTCTATTGAGGAGTACTTCAAGTTACCTAAAGATTTTACATTATTAACGCCTAATTCTTTTAAGTATTTTTTAGTTTCATTATTTTGTGGTAACGCTAAATCAATTTTATTAAAAATCTTAGTAGAAAAGGATTCGATTTTTCTCCATTTTTTGTAACTTTTATTAGTGATTCTAGCATTTAGCAAGATAAGAGGGATATTTTTATTTTTCAAATTATAAAACATTGATGGCCAAACTTCAGATTCGACAAAAATAGCTACACTAGGTTTCCAATAATTTATAAATTTATTTGTTAAAAAATAATTATCAATTGGAAAAAATTGATGAATTGCTTTTTTAAACTTTTCTTGATTAAAAATTAAAGAAGAGCTTAAAGTAGAAGTAGTAATTAAAATTAGTTTATTTTTATGTTTGCTCTCTAATTTTTTAATTAGAGGAATAATGCTTCTTAATTCACCAACACTGCAACAATGAAACCAAATTATTTTTTCATTTTTGCTATATTTTGAGGATATGCTTAATTTTTCTAAAAATCTTGTTTTGTGTTCTTTATTTATTAAAATTCTATATAAAAATATTATTGGAGAAAGTATTAAAATAAAAAAACTTAAAATTTCATATAAAATTATCATTATATTTTTTGTAATTGCTTATCATAAAAGTTTTTGTATTTTGCAGACTCTTTTAATAATTCTTTGTGTTGACCTTGTGCAACAACTCTTCCAGAATCAATTACATAGATTTTATCCGAATTTAAAACAGTAGAAAGTCTGTGTGCTATTACTAAAGTTGTTTTATTTTTTGTTAGTAATGTTAATGCGTTTTGTATTTTTTCCTCAGTTTCAGAATCTAAGGATGATGTTGCTTCATCGAGCAAAATTATAGAACTTTTTTTAATCATAGCTCTAGCTATGGATATTCTTTGTTTTTCTCCACCAGATAATCTCACTCCATTCTCACCTATAATTGTATTAATTTTATTTGGAAGTTTATTTATAAATTCAGATGAATATGAGTGGTTTACAGCATCTTCGATTTCGCTGTCTGATGCACTTGGATTTGCGTACATTATGTTATTTCTAATTGTATCATCAAAAAGCGTTGTATCTTGACTCACTAAAGAGATATTTTCTCTTATAGAAAATATTTTACAATTATAAATTGATTGGTCATCAATTAAAATATCACCTGAGTTTATGTTATAAAATCTTGGAATTAAATTTAAAATTGTAGATTTACCAGATCCGCTAAGACCAACTAATGCTGTCATTTTTCCACCCTTAATATTTAAATTGATAGAATTTAAAACAGCTCTTTCTTTTAAATCATAACTAAAATTTACATCTTTAAATTCTATTTTGCTTTCAGAAATTTTTAATTTTTCAACATTTTCTTTATCAAATATTTTGTTTTTACTATCTATTACAGGAAGTATTCTATTTGCGGCGGCTAATCCTTGATTATAAGCAATTGTAATGGTGGCTAAAGATCGGACAGGCTGATATGCTAACATCATTGCTGCTAAAAATGAAAAAAAGTTATTTATATCAATTTCATCATTTATAATCAGTTTTCCTGTGTAATAGATTAATATAGCAATCATTATTCCAGTTAAAAACTCCATAAATGGAGTTGATCTAACATTAACAATTGCTATTTTTTTATTTTTTTCTTTCAAATCATTAATAAACTTTTCAGATCTTAATTTTTCATAACCTTCTTTTTGAAAAATTTTTATTAATTTATGATTTTTAAATATTTCTATGAGGTAGGTATTTAATAAACCAGAGCTTTCTTGTGCCTCTGTACTTACTTTTTTAATTCTTTTACCAAGTGTTCTGGTAACCATGCTTGCTAAAGGTATCATAATTAATGCTATTAAAGACAACTGCCAATTCTGATAAAACATAACAAATAACAATCCTATTAAAGTTAAGCTATCTTTAAAAAGATTTAGTAAACCATTGCTTAAAAGGTTGGTAATCATATTTACATCATATGTAAGATTTGAAATAAATTTACCAGTATGTTTTTTATCTATTAAGTCGGTATCTGCAGAAATAAGGGAGTTGAACATATCTATTTGTAATTTTTTTTTTATCTCCTCAGCAACGCTGATCATAATTGTTTTTGCAAAATATAATGATGCTCCCTTGGTTGCAAAAGCTACAATAATCAAAAACGGTATGAATAAAATTAATGTTAAATCTTTATCAATAAACAATTTTTTTATTGCAGGATCCAGAAGCCAAGCAATAGAAGATGTACTGGCTGCCACAATGATTGCAAAAAAACCAGATAAAAAAATATTTTTTAAAAATTTTTTTGAATAATCTTTATATAGCCTTTTAATAATTTGAGTATTTTTCATTTACTTACAGCTTGCCAATAAATATATTTAAAAATATAATAAGTCCCAATAAATTGTTACTTTTAAAAATTTTTAAACATATTTTAGCATTATTTTTGTTGAAAATTATGATTTGATTAAAGAATAAATAACCAATTAAAATTAGTCCAATATAATAAAATAAATTAAATTCCATAATTATTCCCAAAGTGAAAATTGTAATAAATGTTAACAAATAGCAAAATGTCAAAAAGATTTTTGGGTTTTTTTTAAATTTAATCGATGTAGATTTAACTCCTATTATTTCATCATCTTTAATATCTTGAAATCCATATACAGTGTCGTACCCAAGTGTCCAAAATATGGCTCCCATATAAAATAATATTGGAAGTATGCTGATTTCATTATTAATAGATGTCCATGCTAATATAAGACCGTAATTAAATGTTACACCTAAAAATAGTTGAGGCCAATATGTTATTCTTTTCATGAGAGGGTATGTAAATGCAAGTGGCATTGATATTAAAGCTAATAAAATAGTTAATTTATTAAACTGCAAAAGCACGATAAGAGCCACCAAGCATAAAATGCTTGCATAAATTAATCCATGAACAACTGATATTTTTCCTGACGCAATTGGTCTATTTTTTGTTCTTTTTACTTTTTTGTCGAAATTTTTATCAACAATATCGTTTATTATGCAGCCTGCAGATCTCATCAATATCGAGCCACACATGAATAAAAAAAGATAGTAGATAAAAATTTCTATATTTGATTTAAGATCAACTGCCAATACTAAACCCCATGAGCATGGCCAAAATAACAGCATAAAGCCTATAGGCTTTTTTATTCTAGTTAATTCAATAAAAAGATTAAAATGATTCATTAAAATTTACTTGTAAATAGCAAAGGCTAGTTTCATAATCAAACTGATTCGTATGAATGTAGATTATACTGTAACTGCCTTGATGTTTCCTGCAATACCTCTTTTAATGAGCGTTTATAGCAATAGATTTCATACTTTGAGTAAATTAATTAGAGAGCTTCATGACGAGCATGTATATGAGAAGCATATACCAGCGGAATGGAAAAAACAGTTCATAAACTTAAGTGGAAGAATATCAATATTAAAGTGGACTATTATGTTTGCCGCTTTTGGATTTTTGTTTAATATGTTAACTGTTTTCGCACTTTACTTAGATGAAATATTCACTGCCAGGGTTATCTTTGGTTCTTGTTGTTTATCTATGATTATATCAATATTATTTTTTATTAGAGAAATCCAAATTTCAACAAATGCATTGAAACTTCATATGTCAGATATGGATGTTAATATTGATTAGTTCGGCACTATTATTGCTGGACCAATAATCCGCCTTCCTTCTAAATCATTATGAGCTTGAATTACCTGATCAAGAGAATACTTTTTAAATATATCTATTTTTACTCTTCCTGATTTAATCATTTCGAAAAGTTTATTTGTTGCTTCTTCTAATTCTCTTCTAGTTGAGGTGTAATGAGCTATACTAGGTCTAGTTAAGTAGAGACCTTTTGGAGCAATTAATTTTCCTACATCTACTGGATCAAGTTTTCCTGAAGCATTACCGAAAGAAACCATTGTTCCTCTCATTTTTAAACAAGCTAGTGATTTTTCTAAGGTTACTTTTCCCACACCATCATAAACAACAGGCAATCCTTCATTATTTGTAATATCCATTACCTTTTCATGGAAATCATCTTTAGAATAATTGATAACGTTTGAGCAACCATATTTTTTTGCTATATTAATTTTTTCATCAGACCCTACAGTACCTATTACATCACATCCTAAGCTTTTAGCCCATTGACAAAAAATCTGCCCCACTCCACCTGCAGCTGCATGGAAAAGGATAGTCTGACCACTTTGAGCAACATAAGTTTTATGAAGAAGATAGAAGGTAGTTAGACCTTTGGTCATTAATGATGCAACCACTTCGAGATCAATGTCGTTTGGTACTTTCACTAAATTTTTAGTTGGGTAATTTCTGTGACTAGAATACGATCCTATCGGTGCTGCAGCATATGCTACATGATCTCCGACTTTAAAATTTTCAACCTGATCACCTACTTTTTCTATAACACCTGAGGCTTCAAGACCTATACCAGAAGGCAATGGGACTGGATACAATCCAGATCTGTGATAGGTATCAATATAATTCAATCCAATAGCAGCATGTTTAATTTGAACTTCATCAGGTCTCGGGTTGTCAAGTTTTGTATCTTTTAATTTTAATACTTCTGATCCACCAAATTTTTCAATTTCAATTGTTTTCATTATTTTACAAATGTACCATTATGATAATCTTTGACCGCTTGCAAGACTTCTGCTTTAGTATTCATTACAAATGGACCACCTCTGGCAATAGGTTCACCAATTGGTTTTCCAGATATGAGCAAGAACTTTGCTTTAGTTAGGCTAGAAATTTTAAGTTTTTTACCTTTTGATAGGATTATTAGGGTAGAATTATTAACCTTCTCATGACTTTTTTCACCAACATTTATTTCTCCATTAATTAAATAGATTAATGAGTTATGCGTTAAAGGCAAATCGAAATTAAACGTCTTATTTTTTTGAATTTCTACATCAAAATATATTGGCTCAATATTGTGACCAATAATCGGTCCTTCAGCATCACCAAACTTCCCAGCTATAACATTTATTTTTTTATCTTCATCTTTGTGAATATTCACTTCGGATGAATTTATATAAATATATTCAGGCTTATTCATTTTTAGCTTTGCAGGCATATTTATCCATAATTGAAAACCATGAAGTTTGCCTTCTGTCATTGCAGGCATTTCTGAGTGAATAATACCACTGCCAGTTTTCATCCACTGTACATCTCCAGGAGACATAATGCCTTTTGCACCAGTGCTATCTTCATGAGCAAATTTACCGTTAAGCATATAAGTAACTGTTTCAATTCCTCTATGAGGGTGTGCTGGAAATCCTCCAATATAATCATCTTTATTGTCAGATCCAAACTCATCTAACATTAAAAATGGGTCAAGGTAATCTATAAGGTGAGTTCCAATGCTTCTTTTTAATTTTACTCCAGCTCCATCCGATGCTGACAAAGGTTTAATTAACTTTTCTATTTCAACTTGATCCATACTTTTTATGATTGATTACCTTTTATAAAAAAATAAATTCCACCAATTAAAAGAAATATTTGTTCACTAGTAAACAGTTTCTTTGTGATGAACCAGTCTTGATGTGCAATTAAAAAAATGTTTATCATCATAATAACTATCACTAACCCGGCAAATCTTGTAATTATGTTTCCAAAAGGATTTTTAATAAAACCTCCAATAATTATTATCAATCCTGCTGATAATTCTGATAAAGCAACAAAAGATGCTAAAGTTGGTGATAGATCAAAGTATTCAATTAAAGCTTTTGGAGGTAAAGGAAATTTATTCAATCCATGAATTATAAATGCTATTCCTATCCCAAATCTAAAGATTAGAGACGCTAAACCTTCTATATTAAAAAAAAAATTATCAACTTTATTTATAAATTTTTTCATCTTTTAGAAATAGGTCTTTAATTAAATAATTTCAAGCAACTCTTTAAGGTTATTAATCTCATTTTTTGGATTATAGTCTAGATTATCAAAAATATTATTGTTTCTGTTTACCCAAATTGCTTTATATCCATAATTACCACCACCAGAAACATCCCAAGTATTTGCACTTAAAAACGCCACTTCGTTTTTTTCTATTTTGTATTTTTTAATTGGTATATCATAAACTTTTGGTTCTGGCTTATAAATACCCACTTCCTCAACTGAAAAAATATCATCAAAGATATTATCAAGATTGTTACTCTTCACTAATTCATCAATTAAAGTAGGTGTCCCATTTGAAAGAATACTTAGCTTATATTTTTTTTCTTTCAGTTTTTTTAATATTTCTGGTACCTCAGGGTAGGTTGAAAGAGTTTTATAAAGATTTAGCAACTCATTTCTCATAGTATTATCAATTTTAAATGCTTTCATTGATTTATCTAAACTGTCCTCAGTTATTTGCCAAAAATTTTTGTGTCTTTTCATTAAACTTCTAAGCCAGGTATATTCCAACTGGGTTGTTCTCCAATAATTTGCAAAACTTTCCCATTTATCTCCAATATTGCCCTTACATTTTTCTGCTGCCGAATTAACATCAAATAAAGTCCCATATGCATCAAAAATTATTGCTTTAATATTTTTCATAATTTAACTTGTGATAATGGGTTATATTAGATTATTTTTCAAAGAAAGTTTATCAATTAATTTAAATTCAAAATTAGACAAGTCTCAATCCCACTATATTTTTAAAGTAATGAGAATGAGCGAAGGTCAAAGTTTTTCTTTATTTAACGATAGCGGTGAGTGGGAGGCAAAGATTAAAGAAATTAATAAAGGAATTGTAGATTTTGTAATTGTTAAAAAATTAAGATCTAAAAATAATAGTAGCGAGATTTGGCTGGCATTTACACCAATAAAATTAAATTATTTAAATTTTATGATACAAAAAGCTACTGAGTTAGGAGTGACTAAATTTATTCCTATTTTAAGCGAAAGAACAATTGTTAGAAACATTAACGAAAAAAGAATAAAAAAAATTATTATTGAAGCATCTGAGCAATGTAACAGATTAAATATTCCTTCATTAGATAAACTAATTAGTTTTGATCAATTTTTAAAACTACACAAAAATACCAACATAGTCTTTGGCGATCTTAATTCAAATAATAGCAAAATTAAATACGATAAAAAAAAACCTATGTGCGTTTTAATTGGACCTGAAGGTGATTTTTCAGAAAAAGAGAGAGATAAAATTTTAGGTTTAAATAATATTTGCTCTCTTAAATTCAATGATAATATTTTAAGAACTGAAACGGCGGCAATTTCAATGATATCGATTTTAAATTTTAATTTGTTACCTTAATAATTTATCAATTTTTTTTAACATATCTTCATACTTAGCATGATGACTGATGCGATCTAAATATTTACCATTTCTAAGCAATAAGACCGAAGAACTATGATCAATCAGGTAATTTCCATCTTCAGAAAAAACTTTTTCTGATAAAACACCCCACGATTGTGAAAGTAAAAATACTTTCTCTGGATCACCAGTGATTCCAAATATTTGATTATCAAACGAGTTCAAATAATCTTTTATCACATCCACACTGTCTCTCTGCGGATCTATACTTACAAAAAAAACTTTAAATTTATTTTTCTTCTCTTCATCTAAGCTATTCAAAACCAGGTCTAAATTATTTAAAGTTAGTGGACAAACATCTGGACAATTAGTGAAACCGAAAAATATAGCTGTTAATGGACCTTCAAAAGATTCTTCGGTTATAACATTATTGTTTACATCTTTTAATGAAAAAGAAGATCCTTTAAATGCTTTTATAACCTCTTTTTGTTTTTTTTCCATTGATACAAAAACCGGCAACATTAAGAATAAAAAGATTGCTAAACAACCAATTGTAACAACTAGTGATGTTTTAATTTTCATTATTGATTAATTTTGTTCAATGATTATATAAGCATTATGAGTAATTTTTTAAAGAAATTTTTTGGTTCGATAACCGAAAAGTCTTGGGAAGCTGAGAGAGCCGCGATCGATACGGCACATACTGGAAGAACTTTTGAAATATCAACCCAAAAGTCTGCAGTAATTATAATTTTCGGAATAGCAACAGTTTTATTTAGTTTAATTTTTACTGGTTATATTTATTCATTACCTCCAGGACAAGATACAAATTATCTTTTAAGACCAAATTTATTATGGGTTAACACTATAGTTATATTTTTTGTAACTTATTTCTTTGGCAAAATTACAAATGATCTTGAAAAAAAAGAAACATCAAAAGTTAAGAAAAACCTAATTATAGTTGGAGGTTTGAGTTATATGTTTTTATTTGGACAAGTAATATTTTGGGTTCAATTAATGAAGAATGGTAATTATATTTCTACTAATTCTTATTTTTCATCTTTTTATGTATTCACTGCACTTCATGGACTTCACTTACTAGGAGGGTTATTCTTCTGGGGCAAAGTTTCTTCTAGAGTTTTAAAATTAGACTCAAAAAAAATTTTGGATGAGGCAAAAAATATTTCTGCTTTATCAATGTATTGGACATTTTTGCTAATTGTTTGGTTTATGTTTTTTTTAATGATTTATATTTTTAACGATGCGGTTCTAGAGTTTTGTAGAAATTTAATTTCTTAAAACACAACTTACAAAAACAAAACTAAGATAGTTCCAAACAAAGCTATTATTAAAAGTAGTATATTAACTGATTTTAAATATCTTTTAGTTTCAGGTTTTACGGCTTCTTTCTTGAATGCGCCCGCGCCGAGTGAAATTACAACCCAAAATGCAAATACTAACAAAAGTATAGTTAATAAAATTCCTATTTTTCCCATGATTCACCAATGATTATAACGTTTATTGAATACTTTTTAATGACATTTTGTCATAGGTATTTATATTACTTTTATTCTATATAAGCTACATGCACGTTGGAATTATATTTTTATTGGTCATTGTTGGTTCAGTTCTTTTTCACATATTTACACCTTGGTATTGGACAGACATAGCTTCGAATTGGGGTGGTATGGATGACACTATAACACTGACATTCTGGGTTGGCGGAGGTGTATTCGTGGCAGTTTGTTTATTTATGGTTTATTGTTTATTCAAATTTTCCTATAAGCCAGACAGAAAAGCAGAGTACAAACCAGAAGATAAAAAATTAGAAAAAATTTTAACTTGGGCAACAACATTAGGAGTTGCTGCATTACTTGCACCTGGATTAATAATCTGGAACCAATATGTAAATGTTCCAAAGAATGCATTAGAGATTGATGTAATGGCATGGCAATGGGGATGGGCATATAGATTACCAGGTAAAGATGGTAAGCTTGGAACAACTAAAGTTTCAAACATAAATGATGAGACAAATCCATTCGGAATTAACATTGATGATCCATATGGAAAAGATGATGTATTAATTCAAAGTGATTTAATCAATTTAGAAAATAACAAACCTGTAAAAATTTTACTCAGATCAATAGACGTTCTTCATAATTGGTATGTGCCACAGTTTAGATCAAAAATGGATGCTGTTCCTGGAACAGTTACTTTCTATTGGTTCGAGCCAAATAAAATTGGTGAATATGAAGTTTTATGTGCAGAATATTGTGGAGTAGGTCACTATGCAATGAGGGGTGGAGTAGAAGTCATGAATACAAATGATTATCAAGTTTGGTTAAGTGAACAAGAGACTTTTGCAGACTATATCGCAAGAAATAATAATACAGAAGATTTAAATAAAATTGCTAAAAATAACAATTCCAATTTAGAAAAAGGAATGTATATAAAGGAATAAAAATGTCTGAAGAATATAATAAAACAAGTTATCAAGCCCAATCATCAGAGACCATTACGGGGTCAAGCGGGTCTGTAAATCCAGATATGGATTATGTGAGACCAGCTGAAAACCCTGAACAAGATTTATATCATGGACATACTTTTTTAACCAAATGGATATTTTGCCAAGATGCAAAAGTAATTGGCGTTCAATATTTTTTAACTGCTGTTTTTACTGGTATAGTTGGACTAATTCTTTCTTGGTTAATGAGACTTCAGCTTGGATTTCCAGGTCTTGCAGGATTCATGACAGCCGAACATTATTATCAATTTGTAACAATGCATGGAATGATAATGGTTGTTTATTTTTTAACCGCATTGTTTCTCGGTGGATTTGGAAATTATTTAATACCATTAATGGTCGGTGCAAGAGATATGGTATTTCCATACGTCAACATGCTAAGTTTTTGGATGTTTTTTATTGCCGTTGCAGTTTTAATGGCTAGCTTTTTTGTTCCAGGAGGTCCTACGGGTTCAGGCTGGACACTCTATCCTCCACAAGCAATATTAGAGGGTACACCAGGATCAGGTGCAGGTATATTGTTAATGTTAATATCATTATCTTTATTTGTAATTGGATTTACAATGGGTGGTCTAAACTATTTAATCACTATTCTTCAGGCTAGAACGCGAGGTATGACACTTATGAGAATGCCTTTAACTATATGGGGAATATTTACTGCTACAGTATTAGCTATGCTAGCATTTCCTGCTTTATTAGTAAGCTCGATAATGATGACATTAGATAAGGTTATTGGAACAAGTTTTTTTATGCCGACAATTTTAAAGGCAGGAGAGTTATTAGAGTATGGTGGTGGAAGTCCAATTTTATTTCAGCATTTATTTTGGTTTTTTGGACACCCAGAGGTTTATATTGTGGCTTTACCCGCATTTGGAATTGTTTCAGATTTAATCTCAGTGCACGCTAGAAAAAATATATTTGGCTACAGAATGATGGTGTGGGCTATTGTAGGTATTGGTGCTTTAAGCTTTTTTGTCTGGGCGCATCACATGTATGTTAGCGGAATGAATCCATGGTTTGGATTTTTCTTCGCATCTACAACTCTAATAATCGCGGTTCCCACGGCAATGAAAGTTTATAACTGGATTCTAACTCTATGGAGAGGAAATATTAGAATCAATACAGTAATGCTTTGGTGTCTAGGTTTTATCGTTACATTTGTAAATGGAGGAATTACAGGAATATTTCTTGGTAACGTTTCTGTAGACGTGCCACTTTCGGATACATATTTTGTAGTTGCACATTTTCACATGGTAATGGGTATAGCACCATTAATGGTTATAATGGGAGCTGTATATCACTGGTTTCCTTTAGTTGCTGGTAGAATGTTAAATGAGGGATTGGGAAAATGGCATTTTTGGATAACTTTCTTAGGAGCATATTCTATTTACTTCCCAATGCATTATTTAGGCTTTATTGGAGTCCCAAGAAGATATTTTGAAATGTATGATAGTCCGTACATGACCTCAGGAATAGGGCTTAATGAATTTATAAGTATTTCAGCATTTGTAGTAGGTGCAGCTCAATTTATTTTAATTTACAATATCATTAAAACTTTAAAAACAGGTAAGAGTGCTGGAAAAAATCCATGGAAAGCAAATTCTTTAGAATGGCATACTTCAACTGTTCCGCCAGAACATGGAAATTTTGGTGAAAAATTACCAGTAGTTCATAGATGGGCTTATGATTATAGTGTTCCAGGTGCAAAAGAAGATTATATACCGCAAACAACTCCGCCAAGCGAAGTAGCAAATACTGGGGTAGAAAAAACATAAAATAATAAAATGTCTGATCAAAATATTGAAGGCTTTCAACTTAAACCAGGTTTTAAGGGAATGGCTTCAGACACCGGGTCTGATCAAACAATGTTTAAAGGTGTACATTGGGGTAAAGCCATGATGTGGATTTTTTTATTAAGTGATACATTTGTATTCAGTTGTTTTTTGATATCGTATATGAAAGGAAGAGCCTCAACACCAGTTGATTGGCCAAATACAAGTGAGGTTTTTTCACTCGATGCATTTGGAGTTCCTGTACCGTTATTGTTAATTGCAATTATGACATTTGTTTTAATTACTAGCAGTGGAACAATGGCTTTAGCAGTAAAATATGGTTATGAAAAAAATAGAAAGATGTGCGGATGGTTAGTTCTCTTAACGGCAATAGGTGGTTTGTTATTTGTAGGAATGCAGGCGTATGAGTGGTCAAAATTAATCCACGAAGGTGTGAGACCTTGGGCAAATCCATTTGGAGCTGCTCAATTCGGATCGTATTTCTTTATGATAACAGGTTTTCATGGAACCCATGTATCTATAGGGGTAATCTTCCTGTTTATTTACGCTTATAAAGTTTTTGCGGGACATTACGATAAAGGAAAAAGAGGCTGGTTTACTACTATGAAGGGGGATTACGTAGAAATAGAAATACTTGGTTTATATTGGCACTTTGTTGATTTAGTATGGGTGTTTATATTTGCATTCTTTTATCTATGGTAAAATAAAATTATGGACGATACAAATAAAAATCAAGAACAATCATCTACCCACAAAATAGGTATTTACTTGTGGATATGGGGACTTCTTTTTGTCTTAAGTTTTTTCTCATACATGGTTGATTGGTACCAATTTCAAGGTTTGCTTAGATGGTCTTTAATATTATTTTTTATGTTTCTAAAAGCAGGTTTGATAATGGCATTTTTTATGCATTTATTTTGGGAAAGATATGCATTGGTTAATGTTTTATTATGGCCAATGACAGCAATTGCATGTTTTATTGCACTAATGGCTGCGGAAGGAAAGTATACTTTATTTTCAAGATTATTTTATTTTTTTGTAGGAGGATAATTTTTTAATGGATGGATATGACATACTAGCTGGATTTTTAATATTTTTTTTATTTTTTATATATGCAACATGGTTTGGATTTTCTATAAAAGAAGAAAGCGATAAGGATAAACAGACAGATATTAAAATAAATCCATACGACAATGTTCCTTTTCACAGAAGGTTAATTGATAAAAAAAATAGCAAAGTCGGATTTTTCGATTTAGGAAACCATGTTCTTATTATTGGTTTTATTTTGCTTGTAATATTTATCTCATTAAATGTTGATTAAAAGTGACAAGCAATACTCTAGTTAAAAAATCATTTTATTTTAATATTATAAATTATTTGAAATCTTTAGTGCAACTAATGAAACCAAGGGTAATGTCATTAGTAGTTTTTACTTGTGCAGTCGGTTTGCTTACAGCGCCGAATGTAATCTCATTCACAGATGCAATAATTGGTATATTCTTTGTTACAATAGGAGCTGGTGCGGCTGGCGCACTAAATATGTGGTATGAGGCTGATCTAGATAAATTAATGACGAGAACATGCTTAAGACCAATACCAACTGGAAAAGTAAACAGAAAGCATGCTTTAATATTTGGAATAATTTTATCAATCGTATCAGTTCTAGGTTTATATTATTTCTCAAATTTTTTGTCTGCTCTTCTTCTTTTTATAACAATCACTTTTTATGTTTTTGTTTATACTATTTGGTTAAAAAGAAAGACCCCGCAAAATATTGTAATAGGGGGTGCCTCAGGTGCTTTACCTCCAGTAATAGGATGGACCATTGCAACAAATTCTCTAACATTTGAACCAATTACTTTTTTCCTACTAATATTTTTTTGGACTCCATCTCATTTTTGGGCGCTAAGTCTTTATAAAGCAAATGATTATGAGAAAGCAAAAATCCCAATGTTACCTATTACCAATGGTGTCGAAGAGACAAAAAAAAATATTTTAATATATTCTTTGATAATGCTGCCAATTGTTACAATTCCATATTTCATAAGTTTTGCCGGAGAAGTATTTTTAATTTCCTCTTTAATACTTACTTTTTACTATAATTATGTTTGTTATGACCTTTATAGATTTAAGAAAAACAAATTTGAAATAAATAAGGCTAAAAAAGTATTTTCTTATTCAATTTTATATTTATTTTTGCTATTTGTATTATTTTTGATAGACCAGATTATAAAATAATAAATTTATTTATTTTATAAGAAAATGTGAAAAAAATTTCATGAGATACGTTAGTACTAGAAATAAATCAAAAGAATATAGTTTTGAGAATGTATTTATAAAAGGTTTGGCAGATGATGGTGGCCTTTATGTGCCTAAATCACTTAAATCATTTAGCATTAGTGAACTACAAAAACTTAAGAGTTTAAGTTATAATGATCTATCCACTGAAATAATTAATTTATTTTCATCAGATTTTATTTCTAAAGATCAACTTTCATCTCTAATAAATAAATCGTATTCAACATTCAGAGAAAAAGAAGTTGTAAAAATTTCAAGTATGGGCGAGCTAAAGTTATTGGAATTGTTTCATGGTCCGACATTAGCTTTTAAAGATATTGCAATGCAGTTTATAGGAAATTTGTACGAATATTATTTAGATAAAAATGATAAAAAAATCAATATAGTTGTTGCAACATCTGGAGATACAGGGGCGGCGGCTATAGATGCTATCAAAGGAAAATCAAATTTAAATATTTTTGTTTTACATCCAAACAATAGAATTTCACCAGTACAAAGAAAATTGATGACTACAGTAAATGATAAAAATGTTTTTAATATTGCAATAGATGGTAACTTTGATGATTGTCAAAATATTGTAAAACAAATGTTTTCTGATTTAGAATTTTCTAAATCTATAAATATGTCAGGAGTAAAT
>MDSV01009099.1_pt1 | contig 17204 bp, 16 predicted proteins | sample 810851 | NCBI WGS metagenome assembly MDSV01 (sample SAMN05326640, study PRJNA326480) | marine metagenome | isolation source: seawater | place: Atlantic Ocean: North East | collected 2012 | reverse complement strand
TGGGTATGATAACGCGCTTGTCTGGAATTTGGCTTTTGATAAATTGGAATAGAATATGCCCTTGATTTCACATAATCTGCTTTAGCATGAAAAATATGATAGCCCGTTATCAAATGTTCTTTTTGTGGTACGGTCATCATAATAGGCTCATAATATGTTTCTATGAATTGCTTGATATGCTTGTTATTGGTTTTATCTAATCGTTCTAAATCATATCTAAAACGTTTTTCTGTTTTTTTTGTTACCTGTTTATTGAGGGTTAAATAATCATTAAATACTTCTATAAGAGGAGCTTGCTTCCATCCTTTTAACTGATCAAATGTTAACATATCTATACGTAAATCTGTCGCTTGTAGCTGGCTACTCATGATCCATAGCCCTATTAATAATCGGTTACTAATTTTTTTTATGTTTAAGCACATCGTTATATACGTCTTTTTTATTCCATCCTAACGTCTTTGCTAAGGCTCCAATTTGACTTTGTGTTAAACCTAGCTCACAGGCTTGTTTTATAAAAGTGGTATTATGCGCTTCTTTTTCCTTAGGCAAAGATACCATAAAACACCACTCTCCCTTTAACATATCATCCTTGAATTGTTTCAAAATTTCTGAGGGGCTCCCATAAAGAAGCGTTTCATATAGTTTTGTAAGCTCTTTTCCTAAAACACAATAAGCAGTTGGATAATTTTTTTCTAACAATACCATGGACTGCTTGATACGTTTTGGTGACTCAAAAAATAAAATTGGCATTGATAACTTACTCATATTTTTTAATAGAGTTAACGCTTGTCCTTCTTTTCTTGGAAAAAATCCTCCAAATATATATTGATCGCCCCCCATTCCAGCTACGGATACTAACGCTGTTACCGCCGATGGTCCTGGAATTGGGACAACATTAACCTGCTGCTCTAATAATTTTGCTATAGTATAACTTCCAGGATCTGAAATACTTGGAGTTCCGGCATCACTTACAATCGCAATATCTTTTCCGTCCTGAATCGCTTGAAATAGAGTCTTAAACCGCATGGCTTCATTATGCTTTTCTAAACTAATTAAGGTTTTCTTAATATTTAAATGTGCAAGTAATAATGCTGTTTTTCTAGTATCTTCTGCCGCAATTAAACTAACATCATTTAAAATACTTTCTAATCTCTTTGAGATATCATTTAAATTTCCAATAGGGGTTGCGCAACTATAACACGTACCTATTTTTTCGCTAATTGGAATGATCCTTCATAGGCATTTTTAGCAGAAATGATATCCATATTAACCTTCCCTTTGTAAACGCCACCTTCATCAATTTTTAATTCATCGCCAGCAATATCCCCATATACACGTCCTGTTTTTAATATGTGTAAACTTTTAATTGCTTCTATATTTCCAATTACTTCTCCCCCCACAACAACATGTTTTGCAATTAAAGTTGCTTTTACCTTACTCTTTTGACCTATATAAACTTCGCCTTGAGAATTAACTTCCCCCTCAAAGCTTCCTTCTATCCGAATAGATCGCTGTGAATGCAAGACACCTTTTACTGTAGAATCTTCTCCGATCACCGTATTTACTATATCTGTTCTATACTTTTTTTGGTTCCTCACAGTTATTTACACTACCATATTCGTCTTCTTGCTGTAAACATATCAAGGTCTAAATAAGCTATTGGATTTAACCGCTGATTCCATTTTCTTATTTCATAATGTAAATGAGGTCCCGTTGATAATCCAGTTGAACCAACCTGCGCAATTACCTGTCCTTTTTTTACGATCTCTTTTCGCTTTACTAAAATCTGAGAACAATGAGCATAATACGTTCGATACCCATAATTATGATTCACAACCACAACATACCCAAAGGTTCGAGACCACCCTGCATATTCTACAATCCCATCTGCAGTTACATGGATCGGAGCTCCCGCCCATGATGCAATATCAATTCCTTTATGAAAACGGCGTTTTTTAGAAACAGGATGCTTTCTCCATCCATACCGAGACATAACCCGACCATATAAAGGTCGTATCGAAGGAGTCGCTTCAAAACGAGCTGTGATTAAATGCGTTCTTTTTAAATGAATACTATATTTTTGATTAAACTCATCGACATAGTTCTTCATCATATTAACCAGTTTAAAAGCACGCTCTTCTGAGCTTACTGCACTCTTTTCTAACACTTTTAATTCTTTTTTAAACTTTTTAATATTCTTTTTTCTTAGTTTTTTTTTTACTCTTGCCTTTCCTAACAATAATTCTAATCGTTCTTCTTTTTCAATCAAATCGATCATATCATTTTTAATAAAATCAATTTCCTCATTCAACACTTTGATAGATTCCATTTTTTGTGAATAATCTTTTTTTAATTTGTTATAAGCTGCTTGTTGAATATTAACGTTATAAGATAAATATATCCCCACACCCAATGCAATTAAAGCAGCTAATAAGCTAATACTAGCTATTTTTAATTTATTCTGACTAATCGTCAATGTGTAACTTTTACCAGAATTATTTTTAAAAATCACAAATGAAATTGTATTATCGTTACTCATTACTTACTCATGGTCGGGGCGACTGGATTTGAACCAACGACCTCTAGTACCCCATACTAGTGCGCTACCGGGCTGCGCCACGCCCCGTTTATTTTTTATATATTATACGAAACTGTGCTTATTTGTGCTAGATGAATATTTGATTCTTATTAAGAAGACCCTAGCGTATTGCGCTCGGACACTTATAATCTCTCGCCTTACTAGGCATGATACCCCATCATTATAAAAATACAGGTTGTGTCACTTCATATGAAAATGTAGCGTCTTGATTTGCTTCTAACCATTTTAAATACTCTTTCTTAATCGATACCTGACATCGACATAATGCGGCAAATAATGTTTGCGCATCTGGGTTATTTAAAAAATTATTTAACTCTTCAAAATCACAATCTGGAACATAATCCGGATGTATCAATCTAGTAAGCTCTGCTTCTTTATTGTATATCACATAATAAACGTCATGCTTGATTTGCTTAAAATCAACATCGTAGGTTTTATTATTGATCTTAACCTTAAAAAGGCCTGCCTTAAAAAAGCTTCCCTCTTCTTTAATTACTTCATTATTACTAACATTTAGTTCATATTGATTTTCTGACATTGGCTCTATTTTTACTTTGTTTTTATCCTCTTTAAATTCAAGGCTTGCTCATAATACGTAGGGTATGTAAAAAAGTAAATATTTTTCTATTTTTTTATAGCGTTATCCGTTTTATTGGATATTTGTTGTGTCATAAACCATCGTTTATGAGACAGACAACATCACACCCTCTTATGTTTCTTCTTTCCCTTTTGTTATCACCATTTTTCCACTACGTACCATTTCTAAAATTCCAAAGGGTTCTAGCATATTAATGCAGGTATCTATCTTTTTAGATTCACCTACTATTTTTAATATTAGTGTATTATCACTAAAATCTATCGATTCTCCCTGAACATGTTGTACTAACTGCAGGATTTCACTTCTATCTTTTGGGCTTAACTTCACTTTTATTAACGCAAACTCTTGCTCAATAGCATGGCTACTATCATGCTCTGATGCATGCACGACATCAACTAACTTGCCACATTGTTTTATAATTTGCTCTAAAACGTCCTTGTCTCCTTGGGCTGTTACCGTCATTCGAGAAAATCGACCATCAATAGCGGGTGATACAACTAAAGACTCTATATTAAATCCTCGCCTGGAAAATACTAAACAAATTCGTAATAATACGCCGGGCTTATTAGCAACAAATAAACTAATGGTATGACTACCTTCTCGGCTAATGGATTGATTACTCATATGCTATGTACTTCCTTTTGGTTTTTCTAATTTTTTTGTTGGCCTAGAAATAATCATATCTTCAGCAGCTGCCCCAGCTGGTACCATCGGAAAAACATTGTCTTGTTTAATCACTTCAGCATGAATAACACAGGGTCCCTCATTATAATCTAATGCTTTCTGCAATACCTTTTTAACATCGGCAGGACGCTTAATTCGAAATGCTTTGGCTCCATATGCTTTCGCCACTTTACTAAAATCTGGATTTCCTACCATATCAACCCCTGACAAACGATCATCAAAAAATAGCTCTTGCCACTGCCTTACCATTCCTAAATATTTATTATCAATAATCACAATCTTAATGGGTAACTTATGAATGACTGCCGTAGATAATTCAAATAATGTCATCTGAAATCCACCATCCCCACAAATAGCAATAACTGTGTTTTTTGGTTGTCCAAACTGCGCCCCAATCGCTGCTGGAAACCCAAAACCCATTGTTCCAGCTCCCCCTGAGGTAATCCACTGATCAGGTCGTTTAAAATTATAAAACTGTGCCGTCCACATTTGATGTTGCCCAACATCTGTTGTTACGGTTGCTTCCCCTTTTGTTAGTTTATATAACTCATCAATAACATGCTGAGCCTTTAACCCTCCATGAATTTTGTAACTTAATGGGTATTTCTTTTTGTTTTTCTGCACTGTTTTCAACCATGCTTTTGTATCTAATGGCTTTACTAAATCTATCAATTTTTCTAAAATAACCTTAGCATCCCCCACACAACTCGCATCAGGCACTAAAATTTTATTGATTTCAGCTGGATCAATATCAATATGACATTTTTTAGCTGTTGGACAAAACTTTTCTATTTTAGCAGGGGTAATTCGATCATCCCAACGTGACCCAATCGAAAAGATTAAATCACATTCGGCTACTGCCTTATTAGCATAGGCAGTTCCATGCATACCTAAAAATCCTACTGACAACTCATGATCTTCTGGAAATCCTCCCATACCTAGTAACGTCGATGTGACAGCTGCTCCTAATTTTTCGGCTAAGGCTAGTACTTGTTTATGCGCTTGTGCAATAACAACACCATGACCAATTAACAATAAAGGCTTCTTACATCCCTTAATTGTATCTGCTAATTTTTTAATATCTTTTATCAACGGTTTGTCAGGCTTTGAAAACCCTGGCAAATCCATTTCAGCACTATCACTATCAGCATCACAGGGACTACTTGAAACATCTTTTGGTACATCAATTAAAACAGGCCCAGGCCTTCCCGTAACTGTAATAAAAAATGATTCTTTTACAATTCTAGGGATATCGTTAGGGTTTTTTACCAAATAACTATGTTTTACTACAGGGGCTGTAATTCCAAATACATCTGCCTCTTGGAACGCATCTTTTCCTAGAACAGGGGTTATCTGTTGTCCACAAATAACAATCATGGGCACTGAATCCATATTGGCTGTTAATAGCCCTGTAACCGTATTTGTTGCCCCCGGCCCGCTTGTTACTAATACCACCCCTGGCTTTCCTGTTGCCCTTGCATACCCATCCGCCATATGGGTCGCGCCTTGTTCATGTCTAACTAAAATTAATTCAATAGATGAATCATAAATAGCATCAAAGATAGGAATTGCAGCTCCCCCAGGATAGCCAAAGATATACTTAACACCTTGTTTTTCCAAACATCTTATTAACGTTTCTGCCCCATTTAGCTTTTTTTGTTTATTTTTATCCAAAATAAAAACTCCCTTCTATCAATCTTTTGGATTAAATCATACTTTTTAAACATTTTCAAACTTAATTTAACTTAAAAATTAACATTTTTTTAAAAACATTAACAATTCTAGCCATAATTCAAAACCCTGCCATGGTCTGCCTCTGAATATTAGAGTGAAATTCATATTGCTTTGCTTTTTTCTTAACTTCTACATATAATCATTTTTTTAGGAGGTTTTTTATGATTAAATATATATTTTGTATCGCTACCTTTATTTTCTCTCTTTTTACATTTAATTATGCTGAAATTTTAAATGTTGTAACTGACTCAGATACAGCCCTCATTAAACTTAATAAAGTTGACATTGGTATTTCTGTTGTTACTAATTATAAAATTAAGACAGGCACTTATCTTCTTACAGTTGAAGATAATGGCGCCGAAATCTATTCAGAACTTATTGAAATTACCAATGACCAAGAAGTAACCACCATCTCTATCAAACTTGATAATCAATTAGCAAAAGAAGTCATTGATAGTAAAAAACAAAAACAATTTGCTTCTTATGCCCTAGGTAAGAAAGGGGATCTTGGCCTTGGGTTTTATATGGCCCCCACATCTCTAAGCGGTTTAAAACTTTCGTATGATATCGATCCCCTCACGATTCAAACTATTTTCTGGTTGTCTCAATCTAATACTTCTAGGTATTTTGTAGGGGGTATACGATTTATTAACTACTTTAACAATCAATATACTAAACACACCCTATTTCGCTTATATTCTGGTCTTGGCTATATCTACGGCGATCTTAATGGCACCATAGAAACTAATACTGAAATTCCTTTTGGTGCAGAATTCAAGTTAAGACAACAACTTCCGAAAGCCCCTATCTGGAGCTACTTAATCTTTAGCTACATGGCATTAGGTTATAATTTAATGGCCTCTATTGATGGTCTATTTTACTTTGTAGAAACAGGCTTAACTCTTACTGAGTCAACCAATAATGATAATGATTACACTGGCCTAAAATTTGCTTTGGGCTTAAAGTATTATTTTTAATTTATCACTTTTTCGTTACACTATCATGTAATGGATATACACGATACTAATAAAAAAATTGCCGTTGTTGGAGCGGGCGTTGCTGGTTTAACAGCGGCTTATTTACTATCTAAAAAATTTAACGTCCATTTATTTGAAAAAAATCACTATTTTGGAGGACATGCTAACACCATTACCATCCCTAATGGAGCTGATGCAGGAACCCCCGTCGATACAGGCTTTATTGTCTTTAACAAACAAAATTATCCCGTATTTTTATCACTACTTAAAGCGATTGATGTTCCTTATACATTATCTGATATGTCTTTTAGTTATGTTAGCAAAAATCCTTACTTCATGTACTCCTCTGATGTTCCCTGGGGACTATTTGCTCAAAAACGTAACTGGTTTTCACCTTCTTTTTATCGTCTTATCTCTGAAATTTTGCGCTTTAATCAACAAGCGTCTTTTGATATCACGTCCAATACTGAATTCCCTGATACTTTAGGTGACTACCTTAATCGCCATAAGTTCAGCGACTCCCTTATTCGCTACTACGTGATTCCCATGGGGTCCGCAATTTGGTCTGCTTCGTTTGATGAAACAATGGCTATGCCAACACATACCTTTCTTCATTTTTGGCGTAATCATGGCTTACTACAAGTTACTAACAGACCAAGCTGGTATACAATCAAAGGCGGTTCTCGAACCTATGTTAATGCGATTATTAATAAACTTCCTAACGTTTCCCTCAACAATGCAGCAACTTCTATTGCACGTTTTGATAATGGCGTTCGCATCCAAACTGAAGATAATCAAGAATGCTTCTGTGATTACGTTGTTATCGCCACCCACGCTAATGAAGCGCTAGCACTACTAGAAAATCCCACTGATGATGAAAAACGATTACTCGGCGCTTGGTCTTATTCAACTAACCACACTCTATTTCATACCGATCCATCTCAACTCCCCCCAAAAAAACAATGTTGGGCTTCTTGGAACTACTTGCAAACATCTCAACAGAACGACTCTCCAGTTAGCGTAAGCTACTACATGAATCGCTTACAATCATTACAATCTAAAACACCCTACATTGTTACATTAAACCCTCAATCACCTATTCCAGATCCCCATATTATCAAAGACCTTACCTATACTCATCCTTGCTTTAACAAGACTAGCATTGCTACTCAAAAAGAACTCCCTTCTCTTAACAATAAACTTCATACATTTTTTTGCGGAAGTTATTTCAAATACGGATTTCATGAAGACGCAGCGTGCTCTGGAGCTGATATTGCCAAACAATTTGGAATAACATTTTAATGAGCGATATTTTTATTGGCACCTTATTTCATAAACGCTTTCATCCCACAACGCATGCCTTTACCTACCCAGCCTTTTTTTTTGGACTCGATTGCGATTCTATTGAATCTATAACTAAAAAAAATCTTTTTTTTAGTTATAATCGATTTAATCTGTTTAGTATTTATGATCGTGACTATTTAAAAGATACCAAACAAACTATCTCTGAAAAAATTCGCTCTTTATTACAAGAACACAACCATAACACTCCCATTACCTCGATACGCCTATTTACTTCGGCTCGCTGTCTAGGATACTGCTTTAACCCTGTTAGTTTTTATTACTGTTATACCAACGACACGCTTACGTATGTTATCGCAGAGGTTAATAATACCTTTGGAGAACGTCACCCCTATATTCTTACCTGTAATGATATTGGAAAGTTTATTAACACATCAACCAATAAAGAATTCTACGTCTCTCCCTTTTTTGATATCGAAGGCTCTTATGACTTTAAACTTACTCCCTACCAACCCTCCATGGTCTTTATCATTGATTATAAAAAAGATGACCAGCTGTTGTTACACGCATCCCTTAAAGGCTCCCGCCTTCGTATGAGTTCTCTTACAACAATAAAGTTGTTGCTTACATTTCCATGGACGTGCTTTGCTACTTTTCTTCGTATACTTTTCCAAGCTTTTAATTTAAAATTTAAAAAATATTTACCAATAAAACAAAAAATGAAAATAAAACATCCTGATTCTTTTCTCTCTAAGAAACCTGGCTTTATGCAATACCTGCATATGAAACTTGTCTTATCTCAGTTAAAGCATATTCAAGATTATTATATTTCTGTTACATTACCGTCCGGTATTACTCAATCTTTTGGAGATCCCTCTCGTTCTGAGGATGCTACTGTCTGGATTAAAGATTATCGCTTTTTTTCTCGCGTAGCATTACGTCAAGATATCGGCCTTGGTGAATCTTTTATGTTAAATGAATGGGAATCTAATGACGTTAAAACGTTACTACTTATTTTTCTTAAAAGCTTAAAAACATCTCAAAATATTAATTCATGGGTTTCTTTTCCAATAAAGTTATTGTTAATATTTCAACATTTTTTAAACCGTAATCATATTACCAATAGCAAAAAAAATATTGGAAAGCATTATGATTTAAGTAACGATTTTTTCAAATGTTTTCTAGACGATACCATGATGTATTCATGTGCCTTTTATCCAGACAAAAAAACCTCCTTACTTGATGCACAAAAAGAAAAAATTCAGAAAATTATTGAAGCTAGTGATGTAAAACCTGGTATGCATATTTTAGAAATTGGATCTGGCTGGGGTTCTTTAGCCATTGAACTTGCTACCAAACATAACTGCCGTGTTACTACCGTTACAATTTCAAAAGAACAATTTAATTATGTTAAAGAAAAAATTAAGAATTTAAATTTAACTGATAAAATTACGTTACTATTCCAAGATTACCGCCACCTTGATGGTACCTTTGATCGCGTTATTTCTATAGAAATGATTGAGGCCGTAGGTCATAAATATCTGCCTACTTATTTTAAAAAAATTAATGATTTACTAACAGAATCTGGCAAAGCATTTATACAAAGCATTACCATTCGTGATGAAATTTATCATACCTATAAATCTAAAACGGACTGGATTCAAAAATATATTTTTCCTGGAGGACATCTTCCTTCGGTAAGTCATATTAAAGAGATTATCAAAAATACCAACCTCTCTCTTACATTCTCAGAAAATATCGGACCTCATTATATTCAAACTTTAGAAGACTGGAAAATAACACTTCTTAAGAATATTGAAACTGTAAAATCTCTCGGTTTTGATGATACGTTTATCCGAAAATGGCTCTATTATTTTGAATATTGCCAAGCTGGATTTAAAGCCGATCAAGTCCGTGACTACCATTTAGTTTTTGATAAAAAATGACCATCCTGATCATTTTTCTACACCATCTCTTCATATCATTTTTATTAACAACACTTACATGGTGTATTTATTTATATTATCGTAATATGAGCATCATTGATATGACATGGGCATTAGGTTTTCTTGCCCTTATTATTTATGATTATGCTTATTTTCTTCCACAATTTACCCCTGCTCAAAACCAAGTAGATTATATCTATCCCACGCTTATTTTTCTTATCTGTTTATGGTCTTTACGTTTAAGTTCTTTTATTTTCTTTACTCGCCTTAAACATAACCACCTTGATCATCGCTATGAAGCGATTAAAGCCAACTGGAAAGAAAAATCATCTTTGAAAGTTTTATTTAATTACTGGTTTCAAGGATTCTTACAAGCATGCTTATCTATTTCATTTATTCCATTATTATTTACGAATATTAATACATCTTTTCTTATCATCCCTATTGTCATTTCATTAATTGGGATAGTTGGAGAAGCACTTTCTGATTACCAATTATTGATGTTTAAAAAAACCGCATCTACTGACACTATTTGCAAGATTGGTTTATGGCGCTTTTCTCGTCATCCTAATTATTTTTTTGATATTTTGTTTTGGTTTGGGGTTTCCTTATATACATTCTTATATTCAAAAATCATTTTGGTTTTTGCATCGCCTGTATTACTCTATAGTATTATGAGATTTATTACAGGTCGTATTTCTGAAAACATCAGTTTAACTAAAAAAGGTAATTCTTACAAAGCCTACCAAGAGTCAACACCTATGATCTTTCCTATTCCCTTTTTGAGATCTAACTCATGACGTGGATTGATAGATTAATTACTTTTAATATTATCCCTATTTGGCTTTATCGACTCATCATTCGCTTTTTAGTTTTTAAAAAAGTTAGGCGTGAACTTGCATTGTATTACCATCGAGGCAAAGATAATCAATCTATGGTCTCTTTTTTATCTCAAGGGGCCCTCGCTACTCATACCCAAGATGCCAATGAACAACATTATTGCGTCCCTCCTAAATTCTTTCAATCTGTTTTAGGCGACCATTTAAAATACTCTTGTTGCTACTGGGATAAAGATTGCAAGTCTCTATCAGATGCTGAACAAGCCATGCTAGACCTTACTGTTTTCCGTTCTAAAATTGAAGATGGTCACCGTATCCTAGAGTTAGGGTGTGGCTGGGGATCGTTAACCTTATTTATGGCAAAACAATTTCCTAATAGCACGATTCTTGCCATGTCAAATTCTTCTGAACAAAAAGACTATATTGAATCACAACTTTCTCTTCATAATCTTAACAATGTAACCGTTATCACTGAAAATATTACAGAGTTTTCTACTGATGAAACATTTGATCGAATTATCTCGATAGAAATGTTTGAACATTTATCTAACTATCAATTATTATTTGAAAAATTAAATACATGGCTTCATCGTGATGGCTATATTTTTATCCATATCTTTGGCCATAAATATGTATCTTATCCATTCGTAAACCAATCTGCTACAGATTGGATCGCTAGGCACTTTTTTTCAGGTGGTGTTATGCCCTCAGAATCCCTGTTTAGTTACTTTGAAAAAGATCTGTTAATTGCTCATAAATGGCGTGTTAATGGTACTCACTATCAAAAAACAGCTAACGCTTGGCTCAATAATTTGGTTCAGCAAAAAAAAGAACTTTTCACCCTTTTTAACGACACCTATGGCCATTCTGAACTAAAGAAAAAATGGTCCGGTTGGACTGTTTTTTTTATTGCTTGTGCTGAACTGTTTGGATTTAATAAAGGCAATGATTACATGGTCTTTCATTATCTTCTTCGAAAAAAGATTTAAATCTTTTTAATCCTTCGCTATTCTTATTCTCTATGCTTGATACAACCTCCTTTCATACGGCTCAGGAAAATATGCATTATGATGAAACCCAGTTTTCCTTAATCCAACCTGATTCTAACCATCTTTTTTTTCGGTTTTATCCTTGGAAATCGCCTGCTTTAACACAATCTGAAAAACGTCCTCTTCCAGAAAACCTGTTATCATTTGACCATTCTTATCGTCTTACAGGTGGTGGCATTGTCTTTCATTGCCCTGGTGATATTGTCTTTTCACACGCAGCTCCTATCAAACACCCCTTACTTCCTCATAAGCTAAAAGATAGGTGCTTATGGATGGCAAAATCTATTCAAGCTGCTTTAATTAAAGCTGGCATTCCTACTGATTTAGCAGCTGACTTACCTGAGCCTCAATCTGAATCTAATATTATGTTTTGCAATGCCTATCACAATCCCTATGAATGTTTACTCGATAATCAAAAAATATGTGGGCTTGCTCTTAAAAAAACACGCCACGCTATTATCTTTCAAGGAAGTATCCATCTTCATAATACAGAAACATACTTTACTGATATTCAAGATACCTATGGCTCTTATTTTACCCGTGGTTGCTCACACCTATCATTACCTTTGGTTGATTCTATCATTAGCTATATCGCTCAAGAATTTCAAAATCAGCAGCTTCTTAACCATTCTTAGGTCTCTATAGCGATCTTAAATTTACTTTTCGATCTTTAATAACGCTTTTTGAAGATCATCCGATATATGTTCTTTGATATAGTTTTTTACATCTTTTGTTACTATCTTTATCGTTTTTTTAGATGATGTTGGCGCTTCAAACATATAATCTAACATAATTTCTTCCATTATCCCTCTTAATGCCCTTGCTCCCACTTTTCGTTTTTGTGCGACTGTTGCAATTAAAGATAACGCTTTATCATCAAATTCAATAATGACATTATCCATTGATAATAGTTTTTGATATTGTTTTGTAATAGCATTTTTAGGCTCTTTTAAAATTTTAACTAATGCTTTTTGATCTAAATCATCTAAGGCTACATTAATTGGTAATCTTCCAATTAATTCGGGTATAATCCCATACTTTAATAAATCTTCTTGTAATACATGCTTAAAAATACTTTCTTTTTGGATATTTCCTGATTCTGATCCTGATAAAAAGCCAATATTTCTTGTATTTAATCGCTGTTCAATAATAGGCTCTAACCCCTGAAAGGCACCTCCGCATATAAACAAAATATTGGATGTATTTACTTGAATAAACTCTTGTTGGGGATGTTTCCTTCCTCCTTTCATAGGAACATTTACCGTTGTACCCTCTAACATTTTTAATAATGCCTGCTGAACCCCCTCTCCAGAGACATCCCTGGTAATGGATGGGTTTTCAGATTTTCTTGAAATCTTATCGATCTCGTCAATATAGATAATGCCCTTTTCTGCTAAACTTACATCGTAATCAGCTACTTGTAATAAGCGATATATAGCGGATTCAACATCTTCTCCAACATAACCTGCCTCGGTCAATGTTGTTGCATCTGCAATCGTAAAGGGTACTTTTAAAAAGTTAGCCAATGTTTGTGCAAATAATGTTTTTCCTGTTCCTGTTGCTCCAATTAACAAGACATTACTTTTCTGTAATTCAATATCTTTTAATGCATCATCACTCTTAAAAAATAATCGCTTATAATGATTGTAAACTGCCACTGATAATACGCGCTTGGCTCTATCCTGACCAATAATATAATCATTTAAGACACTTAGAATTTGTTTCGGTTTTGGTAAATTCTTTTTTGTAAATTCGATTTTCTCTTTTTCTGTTTTCTTTCCTGATTGTGCGACAACGGGTTGTTTAGTAGTTGATGACCCTGTCGCTTCCTTTTGATTGTTTACGGGGATAGGATCCTGAGATGATTCTAGAATTTGATAACACGATTCAATACATTCATTACAAATATTTAAGCTAGGACCTACAATAATTTTAGCCACTAAATGCTGTGGTTTCCCACAAAATGAACAAACTAATAAATCATTATGGTCTGCCATTATTATTTATTTAATTGGTTTTGTAATAACATCATCAATGATGCCATACTTCTTTGCTTCAGGGGCCGACATAAAAAAGTCTCTATCTGTATCTTTAACAATTTTTTTAATAGGTTGTCCCGTTCGCTCTGCTAATATATCGTTTAGTACTTCTTTAATTCTTAAAATTTCTTTCGCTTGGATTTCAATATCGGTAGCTTGTCCTTGCGCACCCCCTAATGGCTGATGCAACATAATACGTGAATTTGGTAAGGCATATCGACGACCTGGTTCACCTGCTGTCAATAAAAAGGCTCCCATAGAGGCAGCTTGTCCCATACAAATCGTGGATACCTTAGTTTTAATAAACTGCATGGTATCAAAAATTGCCATCCCTGCCGTTACAACACCACCAGGACTATTGATATATAAATAAGCATCTCTTTCAGAATCTTCTGCTTCTAAAAATAATAATTGAGAAATTACCAAGTTTGCTACGGTATCATCAATGGCTTCATGTAAAAATATAATTCTCTCTTTTAATAATCTTGAATAGATATCGTAAGATCTTTCCCCTCTTCCTGTTTGCTCGATAACCATAGGTACTAATGGCATAATGTCCTCCTTATTTTCTTACTAAAAATTATGCTTTCTTTTCTACAATTTTGGCATGTTCAATCAAGAAATCAAAGACTTTTTTTTGTTTAATCATTTGTGTTAACCCATTTTCATTAATCTTTTGTCGTTCTTCTGCTATCTTCTCATCCGTAGTTGCCTCTGGTTTCATACGCTGAATTTCTTCTTTAATATCCTTATCATCAGCGGTAATACCTTCTTTCTTTTCAATAGCTTCTATTACCAATTGTTGCTTTACACGCTTTTCTGTATTGGTCATTAACTGTTTATTAAAATCTTCTTCACTTTGTTGTGTCATTTTCAAATAAGTTTCAATCGTACCCCCTGATTGTTTTATCGTTGCTGCAAAATAAGCTTTATCTTGTTCTAATTCATATTTCAACATTGATTCAGGAATATCAAAGGATGTCTTATCAATAATAGAATCTATTAAATCTGTCTTTAACTTTTCATCTACTTCATTTTTTCGCTGATCTTCTAATGATTTCTGAATATTTTCTTTTAATTCTGCGGCTGTTTTATATTGTGTTAACTTGCTTACTAATTCATCCGTTACCTCAGGTACAAATTTTTCTTTTACTTCTGTAACAACAACTTTAAAATCAACCTTCTTTCCTGCTACATCTTTTAAGTGATATTCTTTATCGTAATCTACTGAAAAAGATAGTTCTTCATTTGCTTTTTTACCTACTAAATTATCGTCAAATTTTTCTGAAAAAATACTGGTACCTACACCAACCCCCACATTTTCCTTTGTCCATTTTGAAAATCCTTCCCCATCGATAGTCGCCTCAACATTTGCTTTTAATAAATCTTCTTTTTGCACGTCCCTTTCAACTACCTTATATTCTACAGCTGAGTTTTGTAACTGTTGTAATTGTGCTTGAATCAGATCTTCTGAAATAGCTACAGCTTCTTTTTCAACTTTAATACCTTTATATTTATCTACCTTTATTTCTGGTTTTACATCAACATCACACGTAAATGTTAATGGTTCATTTTCTTTATATTCATTAATTGATAGATTTTGTGGATAATCTACAACATCTAACTTCTCTTCCTGAATCGCTTTTAAATAGGTAATATTAACAGCTTCTGTAATCCCATCTTTTAATAAAATTTCTTTTCCATAATGCTTTTCAAAAACGTTTCGTGGCACCTTTCCTGCACGAAAACCAGGGACTTTGGCTTGCTTTACCATACTATTAAAGGCTTTTGTAATACCTTCATCTAATATCTCTAATGAGACTTCTATCTCTAAAGATACGGTATTGTTTGTTCGTTTTGATTTTAATATTTTCATCATTTCACCTATTTTATTCTAAGTTAGTTTCGTTATATGTTTTCATAGATAATCTATGTCATACACACGTTCAGTTTGTTTAGTTTAATCCTAAGTAATCCTTACTGTAAAGTATATACCTGTTTTAGAATATATTAATTGCCCTTTTTGTCTTATAAAAATTGCCAATAAAATAAATACTTCCCGTTATTACAATTAGGGGACTTTCTGGAATATCTTCCCCTAAAGTATATAGTGGTAACGATGCTTTAAAATAGTTACTTACAGACTCTTTTTTATGTGCCAATGTTTTATCGAACTCACAATAATAAAACGTATCTCCTAGTGTTTTTATGATAGGTATCATTATATGTAATGGCTTGGAACAATGAATTCCAAATATAACAGATACTGACTTTGTATTATGATAGCGTTTTAGATTGTCTCTTAACGATTTTAACCCTTGGCCATTATGGGCTCCATCTATAATTACTGTTTGATTATTATGTTTTAAATTTGTAAAACGACCCCAACTAACGGCCTTTTTTACGCCCCTCTTTACAGCGTCTTCATCTATATTAGGAAATACTATTTTAATTGCACGTAATGCCAAACTAGCATTGACCCCTTGCTGCTTTCCCTGCAATAACCAATCACTTCCCACTGCTACTGGCGCCTCCATCCAGATAGGAGCTTCTTTTTCTATTGCTTTTTTATCTATCACATTTAAGCTAACTAAGTCTTGCTGATTTGTAGTTACTATTGGAATATTTTTTTTAATAATACCCGCTTTTTCTTGTGCAATCTTATCTAGGGTATCCCCAAGTATGGCTTGATGATCATAATCAATTTGAGTGATAACAGAGCAATTCGGAATAATGATATTAGTTGCATCTAAACGCCCTCCCAACCCTACTTCTACCAAACAAATAGCTGGTTTTTTTTTATAAAAATATAATAATGCCATCATGGTTAACGTTTCAAATTCAGTTAACCCATTCTTCATACTATCTTTACATTGATCAAAAAGATCACAAAAATCCTGCTCAGAAATAGGGATCCCATTTACTGCTATTCGTTCGGTATAACTTACCAGATGAGGTGAAGTAAACGTCCCTACTGAATAGCCAGCTTCTTGGCATATGGCTTGCATAAACGCAATTGTTGATCCTTTCCCATTGGTTCCTGCTACATGAATTATTTTATTTAGTTGTTGTTCAGGATTACCTAAAGCCTTTAACACAGGCTTTAATCGATCTAATCGGTAATCAATTCCTTTCTTGATTGCTAAGGTTTGCAACTGCTTTACGGCCTCTTCATATGTCATGGTAAATAGTGTAGCGTATTTTATTAAAAAATAGAGCTATTTCTTACTTAAGGATACTAGACTATCGTCATGACTATTATTTTTCGCTATAATCACTTTTACTATTAGCGCCCGTAGCTCAGCTGGATAGAGCAACGGACTTCTAATCCGTAGGTCGTAGGTTCGACTCCTACCGGGCGCGCCAGTTGAAGCAAAGCGGAAACTGGCAAGCCACCGAATGAGCGCCGACTGATTAAGGAGGATAAGCGAAAGCCG
>MDSV01090902.1_pt1 | contig 17206 bp, 4 predicted proteins | sample 810851 | NCBI WGS metagenome assembly MDSV01 (sample SAMN05326640, study PRJNA326480) | marine metagenome | isolation source: seawater | place: Atlantic Ocean: North East | collected 2012 | reverse complement strand
GGGCAAAATACGACGTCGTGCTCGGATGGGACTCTCACGAAGGCGACGTGCGTGCAGGACTGCACCGTGTCCTTCCCCACGGGCACGGGAAACCCCACTCTGGGAAACGGAGGTAGCAGCTGCAAGGACGGCACGCTCGGCCCGAATGAGTCGTGCACGCCCGTGTGCGACAGTGGATACACGCTTTCGGGGGACACGACGTGCTCGGCGGCGGGTGTTGTCGCGCTTTCGACGTGCGTGCAGGACTGCACCGTGACGAACCCCACCAACGGCAACGCCGGAACCGGCAACGGCAGCTGCAACAACGTCGACACGCTCGCCCGCGGCCAGTCGTGCACGCCCGCGTGTAACGGCAACTACCAGTTGTCAGCAGATTCGACGTCTTCGTGCTCGGCGGCGGGCGAATTCGAAGCGGCGACGTGCGTCGGCTGCGACGTGTCCTTCCCCACGGGCACGGGAAACCCCACCCTGGGAACCGGAGGTAGCAGCTGCCAGGACGGCACGCTCGGCCCGAATGAGTCGTGCACGCCCGTGTGCGAGAGTGGATACACGCTCTCGGGGGACACGACGTGCTCGGCGGCGGGTGATGTCGCGCTTTCGACGTGCGAGGCGGACGCGTGCACGGCGGCGACGTATCCAAATCTGACGAACCCGGATAACGCCACCGCGGGAACGTGCGCGGATCTCACCGAGCTCGCCTCAGGGTCGACTTGCGTTCCCGTGTGTAACTCGGGGTTCTCGCTCTCCGGACAGCTGACGACGTCGTGCTCGGCGGGGACTCTGACACTGGCGACGTGCGTGGCGATTGTCGCGGACAGTCCGTGCAGCTACGCCACCCCGACCGACGGGACTGACGGCGACGGCTGTAGTGATGCCGCCACCGCCAGCGAGCTCGCACATGGTGGGACGTGCACGCCCACGTGTAACTCGGGGTACTCGTTATCGGCGGCCTTCTCGTGCGCGAACGGGATTATGACCGGAGGGATCTGCACCGCGTTGGACACGACGTGCACGGTCATATCGAACCCGGACAACGGCAGTGCGGGCAGCTGCGATGGTGTCACCGCGCTCGCCGACGGAGAGTCGTGCGTCCCCGCGTGTGACAGCGGGTACTCGCTGTCGACGATCGCCGGGCAAAATACGACGTCGTGCTCGGATGGGACTCTCACGAAGGCGACGTGCGTGCAGGACTGCACCGTGACGAACCCAACCAACGGCAACGCCGGAACCGGCAACGGCAGCTGCAAAAACGGCAACAACGTCAAAACGCTCGCCGCGGGCGAGTCGTGCACGCCCGCGTGTAACGACGGGTACTCGCTGTCAGCAGGCTCGACGTCTTCGTGCTCGGCGGCTGGCGTCTTTATGGCGGCGACATGCGTCGCAGGCCCTGCGGCATGCGCGTACACCACCCCGGAAGGGGGCACCAACGGAAATGGCGACGGCAATTGCGGGAAGGAAGCCAGCGACGGCGAGCTCGCATCGGGGGCCACTTGCGTTCCTGAGTGCGACACGGGATACACGTTAGTGGGGGAGTTCGTGTGCGCGGATGGCGTGATGACGACGAGCGCGACGTGTGTCGCAGACACTCCTGAGGAGGCGCCTGCGGCTGCGCCATGCCCGTACACCACCCCGGAAGGGGGCACCGACGGAAATGGCAAGGGCAAGTGCGGGAAGGAAGCCAGCGACGGCGAGCTCGCATCGGGGGCCACTTGCGTTCCTCAGTGCAACACGGGATTCACGTTACGGGGGGAGTTCGTGTGCGCGGAAGGCGTGATGACGACGAGCGCGACGTGCGAGCCTATCGACCCCTCAAAGTGCACGGTGACGTTGCCAGAAAACGGCGGCGCGGGAACTGGAGACGAGAGCTGCGAAAACAAAGACACGCTTTTGCCCGGTGAGGTTTGCCAGCCCGAGTGCGACGAGGGATACGAAACTATCGGCATGACGATGTGTTCGGCATTCGGCGAGCTCACGATGACGGAGTGCGTCATGCCGACGCCCGTGCTCTTGTGCGACGCGTCCGATCCCCCCGAGAACGGCGACGTGGGCACGGGTAAAACCAGGTGTTCGCGAACCATGGAGGCGGGGACGACGTGTTCTCCTCGATGCGACAGCGGGTACGTGGTTTCGGGCGTGACGACGTGCTCCGATTTGGGCGTTCTGATCCGCGCGACGTGCATCGCGGAGGACGCCGCCCCCGACTGCGACGCCTCCGTGGCTCCCGAAAACGGCTCCGTCGGCGATTGCACCGACTCGCTCGCCTCCGGCTCGTCGTGCCAGCCCGACTGCGACGACGGGTACGAAGCCGACGGGACGTCCAAGTGTTACGCCGGCGAGCTCACGGCGGCGACGTGCGTCGAGCAGACGTGCGACGCGGACGCGACGGCATACGGCGACGAGTGTTTCCCGAACTCGCCTGATCTCGAATTCGCGTTCCTGGACGAGTTCATGACTGTGGGCAACGCCCCGAAATCCACGCTGACGGGCTTCGAGATCGAACGTCTCGAGGAAGAGCTGGGCGCGCTCGTGGACGCGGAGCGCGGGACCGGCAAGGGCAACAAAGCGCGAGAGGATATGACGACGACGATCATGTACGCGCCTAAAGCTGGCGACGACGCGTCTTCCTCTCCGGATGTCCCCGCGGTCACGGCGCGGCGCCTGCTTCTCTCCGCGGGCGCGAGCGGAGGCGCGCGCAGACGCGGCAGGCGCTTGATGCAGTCGAGCTCGCTCTCCATGACGCTGGTGGTTCGATTCGAAGTCGCCGTCGACGACATGTCGGACACCTCCGCCGCCGTCGGGCGGGTGTTCGCCTCCGGCGACGCGCTGAGCACGGCTCGCGCGGCCCTCGGGGATTACTTCGCGGAGTGCACGCTCCGGTCCACCGCCGCGCGCCGCGCGTACTGGAAAAAGACCCGGGGCGTGAACGCGGTGGTGGTGGACGTCCTCGCCGCGCGGACGTCCAACCAGCTCGTCGCCGCCGAGGACGACCCGTGCCTCGTCGCCAACGGCGGGTGCGTGGACGGCGTGACGTGCACCGCCGACCCCGGCTCCGCTGCGGGCGTGTCCTGCGGCGCGTGTCCCTCCGGGTTCGAGGGCGACGGCCTGCTGGACGGCACGGGGTGCAGCGATCGCGATGAGTGTTCGGACATGAACCTCGTGAACGGCGGGTGCTCTCCGCTGGTGACGTGCACGAACGTCGTCGGCGGGCGGCTGTGCGGCGCGTGCCCCGCCGGCTACGACGGCGACGGCGCGACGTGCGAGGACGTCGACGAGTGCGATAAGCGCAACGGCGACTGCGACCGGCGAACGACGTGCACGAACACGCCGGGCGGGCGGACGTGCGGCGCGTGCCCCGATGGGTACAAGGGGACCGGCGAGACGAAGTGCGTCAAGTCGAGCGCGTGCGAAGTGCGCAACGGAGGGTGCCACAAGCTGGTCGCCTGCTCGGAGGACGCCAACGGGAACTCCGTGTGCGGCGCGTGTCCCGCTGGGTACGACGGCGACGGCACCTGGTGTTTGGATCACGACGCGTGCGTCGACGATCCGTGCGCCGCGGGCGTGCACTGCCAGGACGATAAGGCGCCTTCGATGGGCCGGAGGTGCGGGAAATGCCCCGCGGGACAGCTCGGAGACGGCGAGACGTGCCGGGAAAACCCGTGCTTCATCAAGAACGGCGGGTGCGACCCCCTGACGAAGTGCGCCGCGGACGACGGCGGCGACGCGACGTGCGGCGAGTGTCCCAAAGGATACGGCCGGGATCCGGGCGACCAGTTCGCGCTGTGCGCGAACGTCGACGGGTGCCTGGACTCGCCGTGCTTTCCCGGCGTGCTGTGCACGGACGCCCCGCCTCCGAGGGAAGGGTTCACCTGCGGGTCTTGTCCGATCGGGTACGAGGGCGACGGCGAGACGTGCGCGGACGTCGACGAGTGCGCGACGAACAACGGAGGGTGCCTCGACGGCACGACGTGCACGAACACGCCCGGCGGTCGGACGTGCGGCGCGTGCCCCGCGGGGTACAAAGGATCGGGCGAGACTGGGTGCACGCTCATGAGCGCGTGCTCCGTGAACAACGGTGGGTGCGATCCACTCACGACGTGTACTGACGACGGGTCCGGCGGATCGACGTGCGGCGCGTGTCCCTCGGGCGGCGGGTATTCCGGCGACGGCGACTCTGGGTGCGTCGACGTCGACGGGTGCGCGAACTCGCCTTGCTTCGACGGCGTGACATGCACGGACGTTCCCGCGCCGGGCACGGGGTACACCTGCGGGAAGTGCCCCATCGGGTACCAGGGCGACGGCGTCACTTGCACGCTGTGCAGCATGTCCGTCTCCATCGCGGCGACTTCCATCGTGAACGGCGCGGTGCCCCGCGGGGGCAACACGCGCGTGGTTGGCGCCATCGAGAAGATGGACGCGGCGTGCACGGCGACGCTCGGGTACACGTTCGGGTACTCCGCGTCGCGCTCGGACGGCACGGAGGTTGTGCTCGACCCCTCGACGACGTATTCGAACACCCCAAACCTGTTCATCCCCAAGAAGAGCCTGCCTCCCGACGTGGCGTACACGTTCCGCTTCGAGGGGCGCGTGGAGGGAAACCCCGCCGTTGCGTCGTACGCCGAGTTCGACTTCGTGGTGCAGGCGGCGCCGCTCGAGGCGGTGATCGTGGGCGGGGACGTGCTTCTGACCGAGGGCGTGCCTCTGACCCTGGACGCGTCCTCCTCCATCGACCCGGACGACGAGACGGAGTACGACTGGGAATTCGCCTGGACCTGCGAGGCGCTCGCCCCGGTGGCCGGCGACTGCCTGGACGCCGACGACGTCGTCATCGACCTGCCCGCCGAGGCGAGGATCGAGTCGCTGCCGCTGCTCGGCGCGCCGGGCGCGGGGCAGACGTACGTCATCGCGCTCGTCGCGACCAAGGGCGCGAGGAGCGCCACGCGGGAGAGCAGCGTGACGGTTGTGAGCGCCGCCGCGGGCGCCACGGGCGCGCCCCCCAGCGCGTCCATCCCGCCTCTGCCCGGGAACAAAGTCAACGCCGGCGACGTCGCGCGCCTGCAGGCGACGGTGCTCTCCGAGGCGGCGGCGGAGACGCGCGCGCTGCTTTGGTCGGCGACGCGCGCGAGCGACGACGGCGGGACCTCCGAGGCGGTGGACCTGCTCGGGTTCGTGAGCGGTTCCGGCGAGCCGTTCGTCTCCTCCTCGTCGCTCACCGCCAAGAACCTGGTGCTCTCCCCCAACGCGCTGGAGGCGGGGTACACGTACACCTTCCGGCTGGACGTGACGGACGCCAACGGCGGCGCCGCCGCCTTCACGACGCTCGCCGAGAACACGCCCCCGGGCGACGGGTCGGTGATGACGAATCCCGTCGCGGGCGTCGCGCTGAGTACGACGTTCCGCGTCGAGGCCACCGCCTGGACGGACGACGACGCGCCTCTGCAGTACAAGTTCACCTCGCGCGTCGTGGGGGACGACGCGGCGGAGCCGGACAACAAGCAGGACTTCTCCCCGAAGTCGTACTGGGAGGGCATCCTGCCCGGCGGCTTGGCGGCGCACGACAACCAAATCGCGGTCGGCGTCCAAGTGATGGACGCGTACGGCGCCGTCTCCGACGTCGCCGAGGAGATTGTGACGGTGGAGTGGCCCACGCTCGCCTCCGAGGAGGCGGCGACGGACGCGATGGAAACGGCGGAGGCAGAGGCCACCGCGCTGCGCGACGCCGGCCAGTACGAGGAGGCGAACAGCCTGGTGAGCGTGGTGATGCAGCAGGATGAAAACTTCAAGCAGCAGCAGAGGCGCAGGAGGCTGCTCGGCGCCAACGGGTGCGTCGGGGGGGGAGGCGCAAACGCCACCGGCGGCGCGGCGCAGAGATCCAAGGCGCGCGAGTCCATGCTCAACGTCACCGTCTCGGCGGGCACGACGATGCCTCCCTCCAACACGCTGTTTTCCGGCGTCGCCGGCGTCGCGGCGCGCGTGCTCGGGGACCCGTGCGAGGCGTCCGAGGCGGCGCGCGTCGCGGGCGTGAGCCTCGTCGCCGACCTCATCAACGCCACCGCGTCGCCGGACAACGAGCTCGCCGTCGACGCCGCGGGGAGCACGAACATGCTCGCCGCGCTGTCCAACGCCGTGACCCCGGCGGAGGAGGGCGACGCAAACGCCGCCGCCGCCTCGGAGGCGGCGGCGGCGGCGGCGAGGAACCTGATGGCCACGCGCCTCGGGCCCTCGCTCCCCGAGGAGAAACCCGTCGCCACCAACGCCACCAAGATGTCCTACGTCGCGTCGCGCCTCTCCCCGGCGTCCGAGCGCGCGGCGTCCGGCTCAGACTCGAGCGCCACCGCCGCCGCCGGCGGCGCGGCGTTCGAGGTTCCGGCGTCGGCGCTCTCGCTGAGCGGCGACGACCCGGTGGACACGTTCCTGCTCGCGCTGGACTTCGACGCGCACGCCGCCGCCGCGGCGGCGGCGGCGGCGAACGCCTCCGCCGCCGCGCACGACGTCGCCGCCGCGCCCCGCGTCGCCGGGACGATCTCTCTGGTGCTCGCCAACGGCACGAGCGGCGACGAGCTCGCCGTGCACGATCTCCCCGTGCCCATCGCCTTCGCGCTCCCGCTGGACGCGTCAGGGATGGAGGACCTCGCCGGCATGACGTGCGCGCAGCAGGACGCGCTCGCCGAGCCTCTGAACGTATCCGAGCCCGCCAACCGCGCGGTGTGCGCCTTCTGGGACGTACGGAAGAACGAGTACAGCTCGGAGGGGTGCGCGACGCTTCCCAACCCGCGTCCGCCCGGCGGGGCCCTCGTCTGGGCGCCCGGCGTGCGCGAAGGCGACGTGCCCATCTCCGAGGCGAACGCCTCGTTCCTGTGGCAGTTCACGAACGAGCTCGTGGAGACCGTGCTCGCGGGGTGCGAAGCGGTGACGTTCACGGCGGACGACAACGTCACGCGCATGCTCGGATTCGAGCAGAGCAACGCCTCCGCGACGAACTGCTCGGCGGAGCTCGCTTCGAACGAAGCGCGGTGCGCGTGGCGCCGCGACTCGCAGTCCTTCGAGGGGTGCGGGTGCGTGGTGGCGGCGGAGATGGAGTGCCTGTGCAACCACGCCACGGACTTCACCGCGTCCAGCGCACCCCCCAAGATCAAGCCCGTGACCATCGACGAGCTGCTCTCCGTTTCCCTGGACGACCTGCTCAACACCTGGAAGGTGTTCGCTGTCGTCGGCGGCATGTTCGGGTGCATGAGCGTGCTCGTGGTTCTGTTCAACCGCCGCGACGCGCGCGCGAAGCGCAAGATCCTGAACAAGTTCATCGACGGCGAAACCGCCACCATGATGGGCTTCCACGTCGTGTCCGACGTCTGGACCTGGGAGATTGACGTGCAGGAGATGCAGTTCATGTTCAACAACCTGCACCACGCCAACGACCCGGACGCCGTCGAGGCGCTGCTCGCCGAGCGCCACGGCGACGACGAAAAGGCGAAGAGCCGCGAGCTCGAGTCGGTGCTCGAGCAGAAGGAAGACTTCGTCGCCGCGGACGCCGGCCGCGCCATCCAGCGCCGGAGGGAGGCGCTCAAGCGCGCGAAGCGCGCCAAGGAGGGCCTGCCTCAGGTTCCCCCGCTGGGTCCGGACGGGCGTCCGGTGTACCACGAGGACCCGAAGGTGCGCGAAGTGGAGCTGCTCATCGAGCGCGAGGTGGCGGAGGCGGACGTCGGCGTGCGCGTGCGCATAGAGAACGGCAAGACGCGTTTCGACACCATGGTGGCCAAGGACACCGTCGTGGACAAGGACCGGAAAAAGACGCGGCGCTTGAACAAGCTGGACGAGCTGGGAAGCGCCACCAAGAAACGGCTGGGCATGAAAGAGGCGCTGGCGGCGAGCGAGTCGTCGGAGACGGATTCCGACGCGGAGGCGGAGGTCTCCCCTCGTTCCCCCGCGAAGTCTCCCGCGAAGGGTCTGACGCGGAACGATCGGTACAAGAGTTTCGCGCGCATCCGCGAGAGTATGAGCCCGAAGCAGCTGCGCAAGAGCCTGCGGAGCCTGACGAAGCGCAAGGTGATCCCCCCGCCCCCCGACCGCGAGATGCGGAAACTGCCCGTCGTGCCGCGAAACGGCCCGGCGTTTTGCAGCGCGCTCCGCCTCAAGTACGTGCGCTTCCTCATCGCGTTCCCCATCGAGTCGCTCGCGCGCAACCTGGTTATGTGGAAGAGCGGCGACAAGAACCAGAAGCGGTACCTGCCGTTCGAGCGCGCCGTCGGCACCGCCATGGTGTACGCCTTCCTGGACGTCAAGAACGTCGTCTCACACGTCGAGATGGGCAGCCGCATCTACGACGCCGCGCAGCTGCCGTGGGTGATGCCCACGGGCGTGACGTTCCCTCTGCTCGTGGCGGAGTTCAAGGCGATGTGCTCCGGCAACCTCACCGGCGACGGATGGATGAAGCGCTCGATGTTGTGGAACATCCTGGCGCTGCAGAACCCCGACGGGAGCTGGAACGTCTCCGACTCGCTCGCCTGCGCGCTGCGCGCCGCCGGACCGCCCGAGCTGGCGGCGCCCATCCCCAAGCTCTCGCCGCAGCCCATCATCAAGTCCTTCTACTCCGCCGAGGAGCTCCTGCGCCATTGCCCGCCCTCGCTGCGCGCGTGCGTGGACAAGCTTGGGCACGGTATCGTGGACAAGATGTGGGTCACGCTGCTGGCCATGGAGGGGTGCTCGCAGGCGGGGCTTGCCTGGGTGCTCAACCCCTGGGACGACGTCTTCGCTGAGTTTGACATCCTGCAGTGCGGCTGGACCTACGTCGAGCTCCGCGTCAAGGGCGACCCCGAAGTCGCGGCGGCGGTGCTCGACGCCGAGCGCGCCGCCAAGCGTTGCGTCACCGAGTGGCGCGAAGCCTTCGTCGCCGCGATCATGGCGCTGCGCGCGGTGCGCGCCGCGGAGGACGCGCAGAAGAAGAAGCTCGCCAGGGCGCAGGAGAAGGGTCTGCTTACCAAGGCGTGCCTGGCGCTCTGGTGGACGCTCACCTCACCGGTGAGTTTCGTGAAGTTCTTGGTCAACTATCTGATTGGCTTTATCGTCTGGGGGCTGCGGCTGTACTTCGCCGCGCACATCTTCTTGCGCGCTTTCCTGGCGGACCCGACGGCAGCCTTCTCCGGCGCGGAGCGCGTGGTGATGCAGACCACCTGCTACTTGGCCGCGTTGCTCATCACGGTGTGGTTCTACTACAACAAAGCCACGCAGTGCTGTGTGATGCTGCGCGAGGACATCGGGTGCTCGTCCAACGTCCTCGAGGCGTGCGACGTCGTGCCCGCCGGCGCGGGCTGCGCGGTGTTCATGTCGCAGACGCAGCTCAAGCCGGAGGGCTGGACCTGCGGCGCGTTCCCGGACAAGAAGAACGGCTGGCACTTCCTGACCGTGATCGCCATTCAGATCGCCATCATGTTCCCGGTCAAGTTCACGCTGACGCGCATGTTCACCGCCGGCGGTGGCACCGTGCTCGAGCCGCACTGGAGGCAAGCCGTGGTGGCGGCGGGCATGAACATGATGGAGGTGTGGGCGGCGTACCTGGAGTGCCTGTGGCTTTGTTTCGAGGACCCCGTGGGCGTGATGCAGAAACCCGAGATCGCCAAGATCATCGCCAGGTTTTCCGCGGTGTTCAAGAAGCTGCTCATGGTGACGCTGATGACCTACGTCATGTCCTTCTTCGGCAGAATCTTCTGGCTGCTCGACAAGCTCGGCATCTGGCGGAGAAAGCGGAAGAAAGAGGCGCGCTTCGAGGACGTGCCCGTGATCCGCGCGCGCATCGGGGCGTTCGCGGGGGATGGCGCCGACGCGAAGGACGTCAAGCTGCGCATCGACGACGAGAAGACGTCCGCGGGCGCCGCGGGCGCCGCCGCCGTCGCCGCCGGCGTCTCTGTGCAGAGGCGCCGCATGTTCACCAAGGGTACGCCGAGCGGCGCGGCGGCGGCGATGAGCGACGGCGCCGTCGTCGACGCCGAGGACGTCGCCGCCGGCGTCCCCGCGTCGACGGTTTTCGGCTCGCCCGCGGCGCCCAAGCGCGATCTCACGCACATGCGCGCGCTCTGCGGCGAGGGGGACATCGTCACGCACGGCGGCATCGGGAAGCGGTCCTCGAGCCTCGACTCCGGCTCGGGCTCGGGCTCGGACCCTGACAAAGACGACGAGGACGCGCGAGGCGACGCCGAGGCGCGCCTGAGGGACGCCGTCGCCGCGACGCGCCGCAACACCTCAGAGCTCTCGCGGCTGGTGTATTCGGGCGACGACCAAGCCACGTCCGCGCGCGTCGCGTGGCTCTCCGGCGAGGTCATCGACGCGATGGACGATGCCGCGGCGGACGCCGCGACGCGCGGCGACGCCGCGCGCGCGTTCGCCGTCGTGCGCGCCGCCTTCGTGACCAACGGCGGCGTCGCCGCCGCCGCCACCGTGCTCCGCGTCGCCGTGCGCCTCGATTTCGTCGAAGACGATGGCGTCGCCGCCGGCGCCTGCGTCGACGAGACGGCGCCCGCGCGCACGCGCGCGCGCGTCGCGGAGGTGCTCGAGCTCGCCGCGGGGCTCCTCGCGCGCGCCTGCGAGGGCGGCGGCGACGCCGCCAAGGAGTTCCGCGTGGAGGACTGTTACGCCGCCGCCGCCGAGGCGCTGTGCCACGCGTGCGTCTCGCCGCGCGCCGAGGCTGACCTGGCGACGGCGCTGGCGGTGACGTGCCGCGGTGACAAGCGCGCGGCGCGCCGCGCGTTCGAGGCCGGGTGCTTCGTGGCGCTCCGCGAGCGGTTCCGGGACGCTTCCGAGCGGCTGTCGAGGGACGTCAGCGAGGTGGCGCGGCTGCGCGGGGACCGCGACGCGCGCGACCGCGCGGCGGCGCTGTGCTTCGCGCTCGCCGCGCTGCGCGCGCGCCAGCGCGAGGACGGGCTCGAGCCCGAGTCGTTCGCGCTCGGAACGAACGAGGCTCGCACGCCCCTGGACGCCTTGCTCGCCGCGCGCGGCGCGGCGGCGGACCGGAAGTCGGACATCGCCGCGCAGTACGTCGATTTGACGCGCATGCTCCCCCCGTTCGTCGACCACCGCGCCAGGCACGCGCGCGCCGCCGTGGCGGCGTTCGTCGCCACAGCCAAGGCAAGGCCGGACACGGCGCTCGCCGCCGAGCGCGCGCTGCTCGCCGCCGGCACGGGCGCGGCGATGTGCGAGCTCCCGCGCGGCTCGCCCGGGCACCGCGCGTACCTGGAGCTGACGGACGTGCTCGGCGCCGCCGCCATGGCGCGCGCCGCCGCGGACGCCTCCGCCGGCGCGCGCGGCGACGCGCGCGCGGGCGGGATCCCGCCCCCCGCGCCGCGGGGGGAGGATGGGACGCCCATCTCCCCCGAGAGCGACGACGACGACTCGGCGGCTTTGTCGCCGCGCGAAGCGCTCGGCGACGGCGAGGCGGCGCGCGTTCCGGGCGCCAAGATCCGTTGGGGCGACGGCGCGAACGACGACGCGGAGACGACGACGACGTCGTCTTTCACCGATCTCGGCGGCGAGCCGAAATCGAGTCTGGGCCCCACGAAGACGGTCGCGCGGCGGCGTTGGGGCGTCGCGGCGCGCGCCTACGTCGCCGAGGTGCGCGACGACGCCCGCGACGCGGCGCGCGCCGCCGGCGACGCGTTCAAGACGATGCTCGCGGTGAACACCATAAGCGTCGACGAGGTTCGGCACAAACGGCGACGATACATCCGCAAGCTGAAGTGGAGGTCCGTGCTGGCGTCGTACCAGGGGTGGTTCTTGGCGACCTTCGTGTGGGTATTCGGTGGGTACGTCATCTTGGTGTACGGCGTGCTGATTTACCGGTACTTGGGACCGGGCGAGGAGTCCGCGTACATCTCCGCGTGGGGCACGGCGTTCCTGATCAACACGTTCGGGATCGAGAGCCTGAAGGTGGTGGGGCGCAAGATGTTCTTCATCTACGTCATCACGAACTTCAAGAAAGGGTTCATGAAGGCGGCGGATTCGCTGGGCTGGTACGAGACGTACACCGAGCTCGTGGGCATGCACCTGCTCTCCGAGGCGGGCGCGTACGAGGGCGCCGACTTCAAGGCGGACAACGCCGACGACGGCGAGGGTGACGGCGAGGGCGACGGCGGCGACGGGGATTAACGCGTCAGCCGAGCGCAGCGCTCTCGCGCGAACCCGCGGAAATCCGGGAAACGCACTTCGGACTCGAACGACGACCGCGGTGGTTTTACGCGCGCCATCGCGACGAGCCGCGGCGAGGAGTACTTCGTACACGATAGAATTATGTAGACTGACTAGCGACTAGCTAAAGACCGGAAAGAAAGAGTGGCGCGCGCGACGAGCGTCGCGAGCGACGCGCGCGCTTTTGCTTGCAGCATTTTTATCTTCACGTGAGAATATTGAAAGAGAAAGATATGCGCGAAGACGCCACACCACCTTCCTCACCCCTTGAAGTTGGCGTACTCTTTCTCCGCGTTGTACGGCGTCCAGATGAGCTTGGAGGGGTCCACCTCCACCCCGGGCGAACCGGCTGCTTTGAGGTGCTTCTCGATGAGCTCTTCGGCGGCGCAGATGACGTAGGCGCCCTTCTGGTACGCCAGCAGGTTCAGGTGCTGCAGCGTGCTGATGATGTCCTCTGTCTTGATCATCGTCAGCTCGCTCAGGTCCTTGATGCTCATCACCTGCCTCGCGGGGTCCTTCAGGATCGCCAGCAGCTCCCGCGTCCAGTACCCGCGGTAGGACACCAGCCCGAGGTCGGAGAGCGGCCGCTCGGGCGTCCCCACCTTGCCCTCCTTCTTCGACAGCTCGTACGAAAACGAGATGAGCATCTTGCCGTAGCCCTTGCGCTGGTACGCCGGGAGGGTAAGAATGCACGCCAGGTTGTAGCCCTCCTCGGAGCATTTTTCCTTCGAGAAGTATCCCACGATATGGTACCCGCGCTCGTCCACCTCGCACAGCACGTAGAACAGAAACAGGTCCACGTCGTAGTACAGCGTCTTGTGGTCCAGGAAGAGCTTCGCGAGGTAACACAGGTTCTGGCAGAACATCTTGTCCTTCTTGCCGTCTATCTCGAAAAACGCGGTTGTCTTCCCGCGGCTTTCGTTGCGGTAAATCTCGTCCCCGGGGGGGTGGTACTGTTCGTTCTTCCGTAAATGCCGTTGCAGCTGCTCCTTACGCTTGAAGAAGTTGAGCGTGAACTCGCAGAAGAAGAGCTTCTTGCACGTCGTGTACTCGGGCGGGAACGGCGAGAAGTACCACGTGTCCATCTCGTGCCTCCCGAGCTCCACCTTGAGGATGTTCCGCACCTTCGTCACCTCCTCGTGCTCGCGAAGCGCGTTAGGGTCGAACTCGGCGTGCTCCTCGTCGTGCTCCTCCGCGCCGCGCTTCTTGGGGTCATCCTGCTCCGCCGACTTTGCGTCCATGTCCACAAGCGTCACCCACGTGTCCAGCCGGCGGTTGAACTGCTCGTAGTGCACGTAGTACTCGTACTCCTCGGGGTTGCCTTTCGCGTCTCCCGGCCGGCGTTCGACCACGCGCACGGGGTAGAGCTGTCCATCCCGCCACCGGCACTTCACGCGCGTGCCGATGTCCATGGGCAGACGCACGCCATCCGCGGTGGTGATCGTCCGCACGGGCGGCTCCTCCTTTTTCTGCGCGGGGACGGCGCCGGAGGGGGGGGCGGTGTTGCCCTGTCGTTCGCGCGGAGGGGAAGGGAGTCGACATGTAGGAGATGAAACACGAAAGGTCAGCGCACCGCGTCCGAGCGGGCGCGAGCGGTCGGGGCGCACGCGCGAGAAGCTCGCGTTCGAGCGTCCGTCCCTCTCGGGTGAGACGATCTCGGTTTTGGCGCCAACCCCGGTTCCGTGAATTCAGGGGTCCGGGGTTCGACATTCGCGCGACCGGTCGCGTAAGGGCGCGATCGGTTCGGGGCGAGAACGCGTACCTTTCCCCCCGCCGGCGCGGCGGCGGCTTTCTCCGGCTCAGCGGCGGCCGCGACCATCTCGCTGGTCGTCCACGCCTCCCGATCTGCGGCGCGAGCGCGGGTCGAGAGCGAAAACCTCGCTGGCACCGGAAGCCACGATTCGCGAAAAGCCGACGAAACATTCGTGTCCACGAGAAAACGAGGAGGTTATGGGCCCCTCACGGTGAAATCGTGAAAAGAGTCTAATTAATAAACCCGGTTTCGGACGACAGTTTCAAGGTGAATTGTCGCGACTCGTCATTCACACGCGACGCGCCCCTTCCCGGACGCCGACCATGGTTCTCCCTGTGATCGGGAGCGACAGCTTCCCCCGCACGAAGCGCTTCGACGCCAGGGACCGACTGGCGCTCGTGCACAACGCCAAAAGGCGCACGACGGGGGTGCGTCCCCGACCGGCGGTTCCTTTTCGCCCCCCCGCATCGAGCGACGGGGGAACCATTTTCGGCATCCTCCACCTCGGGATCGGCGACGACCGTCCACCGAGCGCCTCTGACCCCTCTCTGTGCGCCCGCGCGAACTCGTGAAACACGACAGGTTGACGTCGCCGCCCTGGACGCGCAGATCGCGGAGAAGGCGGCGCTGCGCGCGGCGGAGCTCGAGCGCGAGCGCGCGCACGAGGCGCTCGCGAACACGCTCGACCGCCGGCTGGTGATGTTGGAGCAGGAACGCCGCGGTGTCGCGGCGGAGCTCGCGCGGAACGTCGCGCGTTTCCGCGCGGAGCACCAGGCGAAGGAGAGCAGGCGCGAGTTCGACCTGAGCGACCCCAGCGGCGCGCGCGACGCGCGGCCGGCGAGGCTCGGGGACGACGACCCGCGCGCGGGCGTGTCGGGCGCCCAGAAGTTTGACGGGGAGGACCTCGACGCCGGCGCGCGGCGCTTGGCGCAGACCGAGCAGGCGGCGGCGTGGTACGCCGCGCAGACCGCGGAGAAGCGCGCGCGGCTGGAGGAGGCGAGGCGCGCGAAGGCGGCGCACGCGGAGCTGCTCCGCGCGCAGGAGAAGTACCAGAAGGAGGCGGCGGACGCGCAAGCCTCGGCGCGCCGCGCGCACGCCGCCGGCGTCGCCGAGGAAAACGCGCGCGCGGCGGCGGCGAAGCGCGCGGCGGCGGCGGCGGCGGCGGCGGCGGAGACGGAGGCTGAGGAGGCTGAGCGCGCGCACAACGAGAGCGACATGTTCCTCACCGAGAACCCCGCGCTCGCTACGTCCGCGCTGGCGCCCGGTCGGCGCGTGCGCCCCGACCACTGGAAGGGCGCGAGCGCCGCCGAGCTCGCCGCCGTGGCTGAGGCGCAGCGCGCGCAGCGCGTCGCGAAGGCGGAGGCGGCGGCGGCGGCGGCGGCGGCGGAGCGGAGTGCGGCGAGCCACTACGAGAACACGCGGAGGGCCCTGGATATGAACGCCGAGCGCGTCGAGCAGTTCAAGGCGGAGCAGAGGGCGGCGGTGCTGGCCACCGTGCTTGGCCAGAGGGCGGAGAAGCACGAGGGCGACGCGGCGGAGCGCGCCCGTCGATTCGGCGCGCCGTTCGGCGAGGCGTACTTCGCGAAATTCGGCGCCACCGCGCGCTGACGCGATTGAAAAAAACGGCGCGCGCGCGCGTCGCGCGCGGTTCGGATTCGATCGCGCCTCTGAACGACGGCGCGCGTGCGTGTGGCCGCGTGCGAAGATACGAAGAGCGTCGTGTGTGTGTGGTAGTGTCGCTCGCGGCGTATCGTCGTGCGGGGCGAACGACGTTCCCGGCGTTGGCTTCGGCGCGCCGGACGACGAGACGAAACGTCCGTTTCCAACCCGAAAAATGGAGGTTCGACTTCGAGCGTTTGGCGCAGATCGATATGGGTATCCTATCTACTGCTGTCGTGCCGATCGCCATTCCCCGGCACGCTCCTCCGCGTCCGATGCCCGCCCTCCTCACGCACATCCCGACCGCCGCGCGCTCCGCGCGCGCCTCCGCCGCGGCGCCCCGCCGCGCGCGCGCCGCGCGCGCCGCCGCGCGCGGCGACGCCGAGTCGCCCGACGCATCTTCCGTGGCGCTCAGCCTCGGCCGTCGCGGCGCCGCGCTCGGCCTCGGCGCCGCGTTCCTGGCCGGGTTCGCGGGCGGCGATTCCTCGGCGCGCGCGGTCGAGTGCAACATGGTGACGCCGTGCATGCCCGGGACCGAGCCGGGGGCGCCCCCGAGGTACGTCTTGCCCGGCCCCGCGTACTCCCCCGCGGAAGCGGCGGAGGAGCGGTTCAGGGCGAAGATCCAGGCTGAGCGCGCCGCCGAGAAGGCGAGGTACGAGACGCAGTTCAAGAGGGAACAGGCTGCCGCCGAGGCGGCGGAGGCGGCGAAGACCGCCGAGACCGCGGCGCCTTGATTTGTTAATCCGGCGAACGGCGCGGGCGAGCGACGAGGACGCGGCGGAGCGGCGCGAGGCCGGCGGCGGCGTTGTTATTATCAGAAGCAGAGGCTGCGCGAAATCATCAAAAACTCGACACTCTTCGTCGCGCGGGGGGGCCCTCCGGGGGCGGCGTCGCCGCGATGGACGCGGAGGAGCGCGCCGAGAACCTGGCGCGCCAGGCGGAGGAGTCGGAGGCTCTGTCCGCGATATACGGCGAGGACTTCGCCGTCGAGGACGGTGCGTGGACGGTGCGCGTCCCGCTCTTCCGAAATCCCGAGCCGGGCGCGGACGGCGAGCCCCTGCCCGCGTTCCTGACCGCGAGGTGCGTGCCCCTGGAGACGTACCCCTCGCGCGCGTGCTTCCTGGCGGAGGTGGGGCCGAGCGGCGCGCTGCACGCGGGCGAGCTGGCGCGCTTGGCGCGCGAGGCGGACGCCGCGTACGCGGAAGCTCCGGGCGAGGTGGCGGCGTTCGCGTTCGTCGAGCGCATCCGCGAGGCGTGCGCTTCCTCCGCGGACGCGGAGGACGCGGAGGCAGCGGAGCTCCACGCGCGCGCGCGCGCCGAACACGAGAAACGCGAATCGCTCGACTCGTTCGACCCGGAGGCGCTCGCGGCTGAGCTCGCGGCGATCGACGCGGCTCGAGCCATCGCCGAGCGAGAGCACGACGCGACGGGCGCCGAGCCTTCGCCGCCGAGAAAAGACGCCGACGACGCCGACGACGCCGACGACGCGCGCGAAATAGTAATAGACCCGTCGCGCGTGATCCGCGGCGAGCCTTTCGTCGAGCGCAAGAGCACGTTCCAGGCGCACGTGTTGCTCGGCTTGCGGAGCTCGGAGGAGGCGGGCGCGTTCGCGGCGTACTTGAAGCG
>MDSV01037131.1_pt1 | contig 17207 bp, 13 predicted proteins | sample 810851 | NCBI WGS metagenome assembly MDSV01 (sample SAMN05326640, study PRJNA326480) | marine metagenome | isolation source: seawater | place: Atlantic Ocean: North East | collected 2012 | reverse complement strand
TTGATATAATGCTGATCACACTGTCGCATAATGTTCCCCCATTGATTTAATTATTTGTCACGCCATTGTAGGCGAGTTGCTGCCTTGCCTTGTTATTTGAAATATCATTCATTTTCTGGTTTTTTGCCAATGCGACTAATGAACGCCATAAATAGTGCCCCAGAAAAACAAACTACAAGGCTTAGTAAGAAATTTAGTAGGGTTAAATTGCCAAAGAAATATTGAACGCCAGATACGCCAACAATAGGGCCCAACGCGATAAAAAATACTAACCTGTAATTCATATTTTCCTCACCTTATAACGCCTCATGAAGGGGTGCTGGTTACGGCGTCCCCCTTATTGCGTTGAGCTGCCTGCTGGCTGATACCAAATCGGTGATGACCAGGCGCGTTCTTGAATGACAGGCCTATGCTCAGCCACGCAACAGCCTTCAAAACCGTCAGTAATCGTATCAGGTTTCGAACAATTTACCCCATTCGCGACACATTGGCGCTGACTCCAGCGGCAAGTCGGATTTTCTAACACTCGCGTGTAATAAAATGCCGGTTGCTCAGCCTGAAAATCAGGGTCTTGCCAGACACTGCATAAACTGGCCGACTGCTCGCCAGAAACCGCACAGCTATTTACATTAAGCGTTGCACCGTTATCAGTGGAGCCAGCAATATCGTAAACCTGTTCTTGTTTTTTTCCTTCAGCATCGATCCAACTCTTCACTATTTGTATCCGTTGTAAACCCACGGCTGATGAACGAGAACTGCCAGGATCTTGTAAAGCAGAGACAGCAAAAACAGGGCTTGATTCGGTTGCGGTTGGACTCACTAAAGTGCCTCCCATTGGCACGCCGCCCTCATAACCGCGTTGAGCAAACACCTTGCTCTCACAAAGTTGAGAGCTGTAATCCCAGCCGCCAAACAAACGGGTTTCAATACGCGGACCGCTAGTCGCATAAGTCTCACCTCGTTGCATAGCATCGAATAAGGCATCACGAGAATTCTCTTCTGCCCAGATGACCGCTAAGCCACCAGGGTTATATTTAAGGTAATCGGGCAATCCTGGCGGTATTTCCTTACCCGCAGGCACGCCGGCCCCACCGTGACCTAAGAAAACATTCTCTTCAACCGCACCAGGTGTTCCTAAGTGCGTATCAGAGGAGCCAATAAAGCCAAACTGAAAGGGATTCATACCGCTTTTTTGATGAGCAATTAAGCCCTCTTTTAAAACATCGCGAACGAAACCATCCCCTGCTTTAGTCGGTGCGCCACCAAAGAAACCGCTGACCGGCAAAAATTCAAACGCACAAAGCTCATCGGAACCAAATTCCGCCGAATAAAAGCATTCAGAGGCACCCTTGTGTTGCATGATTTCTACAATAGGCTCGTATTTCTTACGTAACGCAAATTGATCTTCTGTCATCGCGACGGTGCCATCATTGTCAAGATTAAACATGAAGCCGCTGCTAATATTAGAGTTATGTGGAATAGTCAGCGCCTCGCAACCGCTATCGGTATCATTGCACTGTGACTCCAATGTTTGCCATAAATATTGGGCCGAACCGTCAACCCAAGACACCGGCAAACTGGGAACTTCCGCGTTGCGAAACACCACATTTCTATGCAAATTAGCGCCTGTTTTGGTCCCGCCAGTCCATTCGTAACCAATAAATGCGGTAAACTCACAACTGTCACTTTTATCATCGTGTTGCTCGGCGACCGTCTGCATCTCTAACCAAGGAGCACTGCCTGCCTGACGGCATAACTCCCCGTCGTCACCACAGAAACCAAGGCGAGTCTGCCTTACAGTGGCAGTCGCATTAAACAAATAAAACGCTGCGCGCGGTATATGACGATAAATTTTGCATTGCCAAGAGCTATAGCCTTCTTGTCCAGGAGTGTTACAGATAAACGTTTCACCAAATAACTCCGCGTGGTCAGATACCATAGCGAAATCTAACGACCGATCCAATTGCAACGATCGAAGTGCCTCCCCTTCTTGCCAAGGCTGTATACCAACGACTTCCCCTTTAGCAAAACGATAGGCTTGATCAGGGCTAGTACGAGTCGACTGGGTACTGGCATCTAATGAATATTTTGTATGAACATGAAGATCACCAAAAAAAGCCTTTTTTTCATGACTGAAATCTAAACAGGGCTGTCGATCCTGACTGTAATGTCGAGAGGGTGGCGCTTTAATTAACGACGTGAACGTCACTTTGGCATCAATCATTTTATCATTGATGCTATCAACCTTACGTTGCAAATGAGTTGAGGCTCGATCAGTTATCGACTCAGATTGTTCTGAGGCACCGATACTTGAGACTACAGCTATTGGAGACCAAGCTAAAAGCAAAACCAGTAGGCGAGGATTCAGTACTTTCATGTTCAATAATATATCCTTCATAGTGTTGAAGCTCTCCGCTGCGCAAGGCTTTCTCATAGAACGAAACTGACAAACCGCTACCAACAATGATTGATACTGATCAGTCTGACAATTATTTAAATATTCTTTTACATTCAGCGTATTGAATTAGAAGCTATTTCCTAAAAGATCACAATTGCAATCAGGTTATGCGTTCCGAGCCCATAATCGATCGCTAAACACGGCATAATTATCGACCTTAACAAGCCGTAAGCAAGTGAGAAAACCGAGTGCAGCGCGTTTGCGTATCATTATTGTAACGCAATGCACTGACCAAGCCACTTACATTATGCTATGATAATCAATCACTTGTCGGGCTTTTCAATATCATGTAATAGATCATGTACCGCAGTTTACAACACTAAGCATGACATCCTAATAGCTGAGATGCCATGCACTCATTAAACACAACAAGCAATTTTACTAAGGGTACACTATGGCATTGTTTAGCCAGCTTTCAAAAAACCGTTTTTTCGCCCCCATTGCTGTTATTGTACTCGCGCTTGGTATATCGAGCCTTTTGGTCTCTTTCCAACCTGAAATCGATAAAATTATCCCCACAAAAATACTGCCAACCATCGAGACGAAAAAGATAAAATTAACTCCTATTCGTCAATCAGTGATGGCCTACGGCATAGTCAAACCGCACAAACAAATTGCACTTGCTAGCGAAATTGCCGGGCGTGTGATCTGGGTCAGTGAGAAACTCATCTCAGGGGGTAAATTTGATCAATTTGACCCGCTTATCCGTATTGAAAATACTGACTACAAATTACAACTGGATAAAGCCAGCGCAGAAAATACCCGCGCTCAAGTTGACCTTGGCATTTATGAAAATGACTATCAACGCCAACAAGGCCTGTTTAAAAAGAATCTGATTAGCAACAGTCAATTAGACGATGCTTTCAAAATGTATAAGCGCGCAGAAGCCACCCTTAGAATCACCCAAGCCAACCTTGAGCAAGCCAGCCTCAACTTCCAGCGCACTGAAATCACTGCACCCTTTTCAGGACGTGTTCAACAAGAATCGATTGATGAGGGGGGTTACTTGACCGTTGGCGCGTCGATCGCAACGCTTTATGCCGATGACATTGTAGAAGTAAGACTGCCCATTTCAAATGACGATTTAGGCTTCTTAAATTGGCCACAGCAAATGCGCGGCACACTCAGCCCTGAAGAATCTATTGCAGTCAGTATCAACAGCACCTATGGCGGCATTGATTACCAATGGCAAGGCCAATTAGAAAGAATAGAATCTGAAGTAGACCCCAAAACGCGATTATTTCATGCTGTCGCGGTAGTCAAAAATCCCGAGTTTGGCGGACAGCCACCCTTGACAGTTGGGCTGTTCGTAACCGCCGAGATTGCTGGTCGCTCCTATGACCAAGCAGTACTGATACCCAGAAGCGCCGTCATCGATAATCGTGTATTAATCGTTACTAAAGACAACCGCTTAATCTATCGTGACATAGAGATCATTCGCGTTAATAATGACTCGATCCTTGTAGGTCGGGGACTCAATAATGATGAACTTATCTGCGTCACCCCACCGTCTATTATCTTTGAAGGCATGGAAGTCAATCCCTCTCCTCAACAGACATTGGATAGCGTGAAGTGAAAAACTTTCTCACATGGTTTATTGACAATCGAGTCGCAACCAACTTATTGATGTGGTTTCTCATTTTAGGCGGCTTGATTGCCCTACCTCAACTGCATCGAGAAGAGTTTCCAAACATTGACGTTGACCTGATCAGCGTCCTAATACCCTATCCAGGCGCTTCTCCCGAAGAGGTTGAGCAAACCGTATGTTCTCGTGTTGAAGAGAACATCAATGGCACGCCTGGAATAAAGAAGATTACCAGCTTAGCGGCAGAAAACAGCTGCAATGTTCAAATTGAACTACTTAAAGGCGAAGATAAAAACCAAAAACTAAATGAAATAAAAAGTAAAATAGACAGTATCGATACCTTTCCTAATGAAGCAGAAAAGCCTGTGATTCAATTAGTCACATTGCTGACCAACGTGTTACAAATATTTGTTTATGGCGATACTGACCCAATGTCATTAAAACGCCTAACTGAGAAAATGCGATTAGATTTAATTGACCTCCCTGAAGTCTCGCAAGTGTTCATCCATTACGCTAAAGACTATGAAATCAGTGTTGAAATAACCGAAAATACCCTCCGCCGCTACGGTCTTAACTTGCGCGACATTGCCCAGCGAATCAGCCAGAACTCTATCGATCTGCCCGCAGGTTCAGTCGACACCGTTGACGGTCAAATTTTAATTCGAACCGTCAATCAAGCCAGAGACGTACGAAGCCTAGAAGATATCATTATTATCAGTGGTGGTGAGACTACCGAGCTTCGACTAGGCGATATTGCACACATAAAGGATGGCTTTGTCAGCAGCGATGTTAATGCGCTTTTCAACGGCAAACCAGCGCTAATGATTAGTGTAAAAAGAATTGGCAATGAAGATGTTATTAATGTTGCAAGCAGTGTTAAAGACTATCTTGAACAAGTCAAATATCGATTGCCTAACGGGGTAGGCCTCGCGCTATGGGCCGACGAGTCTCAAGATCTTGTCGATAGACTAGACGCACTCGGTACAAATGGCTTAGGCGGTTTAGTGCTTGTACTGATCATACTTGCTCTATTTCTAAGGCCTAGACTGGCATTCTGGGTCGCTATTAGCCTACCGATTACCCTGCTCGGCACGCTGATCACATTTCCCTTTGTCGGCGTGACGATCAGCACGATTTCAGTGGTTGGCACGCTATTAATTCTAGGCATATTAGTCGATGCGGGAGTCGTGGTGGCCGAAAGAATTTATACCAATGCCGAGCTTGGTCAGCGCCCAAGAGAAGCTGCGATGAATGGTGTTAATGATGTTGCAACGCCCGTTATCTTTGGTGTGCTCACCTCGATAGCCGCCTTCACACCCTTGATTGCGCTAAAGAGCGGCCTGGGTTCATTCTTTTCTTTTATTGGCGTGACTGCCATATTGGCTTTAATTTTTAGCTTAATTACCTCGCAATTGATTCTACCGATGCAACTGTCTAAAAAAGTGCTATTTAATCCTGATAAGTCCAATACATTAAGCAACGGCAATCGATTTCTTCGATTGCAAGACAAACTGACACGGTCACTGCTTAGCTTCGCCAATCAATATTACCGACCCAGCCTAAAATGGTGTCTAAATCGTCGCTATCTAGTGACTGCTACCGGATTAGCCTGCCTGATTATAACCATGGCACTATTAATAAGCGGTCGAATTATCTTTCAATTTTTTCCCGCTGTTGATGGTGAACGATTATTTGCCAGTGTTTCAATGCCGATTGGCACTAGCGTTGAAGAAACACAAAAAGTTGCCCAGCAGCTGGTTCAAAGTGGCCGTCTGCTTGAACAAGAATTGAAGGAACAAGGTTCTGACATTCGCATCACCGACACGATGGTATCTGCGGGTATACAGCTCGGTCGCTCAAGTATCGGAGATGCTGACCCCAGTGGCGGCCACCAAGCCGAAGTTGCACTTCAAATTGATTTACCGACAGATCACGAAGGGATGACACCCAATGATTTGGTTAAACGTTGGCGTAATCTAAGCGGAAATATACCCAAAGTAGACAATCTAACATTCACTGCAGAGGTATTCTCATCAGGTAAAGCGATTGAAATTGAATTACGTGGGAGAAATATTACCGCGCTTGAAAAGGCGGCCGCAGATCTAAGCAGCGAATTAAAAGCTTACCCTGGCGTGATGGATATTGTCGATTCATTTGAAGGCGGCAAACGTGAGCTTAAACTCACAATTAAGGACAGCGCTCGCTCACTTAACCTGACCGCTCAAGACCTAGCCACCCAAGTCAGGCAAGCGTTCTATGGTGAAGAGGTACAACGGCTACAACGTGGTCGTGAAGATCTAAAAATCATGGTTCGCTACCCCAAGTCCGAAAGACGATCGTTAAGTAATATTGAACAAATGCAAATTCGAACCACTGAAGGCAGTGAAATTCCTTTCTCTGCGGTGGCTGAGGCGTCGATGGGACGAGGCACGGCTAATATTAAGCGCATTAATGGACTTAGAGTCATTAGTGTTACAGCGGATGTTGATCGAAACATTATTACCCCTGAGGAGGTACTGGGTGATCTTGAAAGCCGTATCATGCCAGCGCTCGCTCAGCGATATGATATTGCCATCAATCTGGCGGGCGAGGCAGAAGAAAAACAAGAGGCGGCAAGTAGCCTCATAATTACAGCCAGTATCGCGATGTTCGCCATTTATACCCTATTAGCGATCCCATTAAAATCTTATCTGCAACCCTTGATTGTCATGAGCGTCATCCCCTTTGGTGCCTGCGGGGCGGTGATCGGCCATATTATTATGGGGCAAGACTTAATGTTTTTCTCTCTGCTTGGCATCATGGCATTATCTGGTGTTGCCGTTAATGCCAGTTTAATTATGGTCGATTTTTATAACCGCGAGAACAGCCGACTAAAAAAACCTTACAGCGCTCTTGTAAGCGCTGCAATGTCACGCTTTAGGCCGCTAGTACTAACCTCGGCCACAACCTTTGTTGGTCTAATTCCATTATTAATTAACGAGTCAATTTCAACGATGATGTTTACCCCAATTGCGATTTCGCTTGCCTTCGGAGTACTGACCTCATCATTCATTGCACTGCTAGTCGTGCCTTGTTTTTGCCTGATACTAGAAGACATAATCGGCTGGCTCAGGGAAGGCAAGACCCCCTCTGAGCAAAACCTCTAAATCTCTTCGCTTTTAGGCTTCTAATTTATCTGCTAAGGCGTCTAGCATCATCGTGTAACTACCTTCGATCATTGACTTTGCATCCGCTTCAGGCACATCACCCTGATCAAAGCTGCAGTACCAGTTGACGGTTGCTGAGCCAGCATCACCTGTCACTGAAACAGTTGCATTGTAGTCATCAAAAGGAATAACAGCATTCTTAGGTATGGTATAACTAAAGGTCTTAGCTGCAATATCTTTCGCAGTGAGTGTCTCATCAATCGGCGAATCGAGACCCGGCATATGCAATCTTCTTGTCATCCCAACGCCTTCACCGATCACTTCAACATTATCAGCGCCGGGAATCCATGATAAATTACCGTAGTCATCCAATACTGCCCAGACAGCATCGACACTTGCGCTTATGTTACGAATAACTGTGAGTTCTACCATGCTTTAGCTCCTAAGTAATTAATGACATCCGAATGGATATCTTGCTCTAAAGATATTCTTTATCAAGCCAACTGCCAATGGTATTTGGGTTCACTAAGTGAGAAGCATAGTACGTATGTAAACATCGAATACGAGTAAAGTTTGCTATGCCGCCAATACCTCGCCGCTGTAAAGGGTCAAAGTAATCTTGATCGATTAAACGTTGCTTAATCGCTTTCGACATGTGACTTTCGCGCCGTAAAATAAACTGTTGATGATCGTGAATCATCGCACTCTGCAATGATTCGTCCGCATCGATCATTTGTTGCATACGAGCGATAAGCCCTCCGGCCTCTAACTGATCAATACGATAATTCAACTGCTTATCAACCAGCCAGTACATGGTTGGGAATGGTTTATCATCGACCAAGCTTGCCACACGTATTACCGAGGGCGCCCCCTGATAATCAACCACTTCAACGGCTTCAAGACCTCTTGGTTCACGCCCAAGTAAGGTTTTTATTTGTGCAACTACTGCAGGCGCAATGGCTTGGGGACTTTTTTTTCCTAAGATGACTCCCGAGATATCTACTGAATTGCTCACAGCGCTTTACACCTTTTACTATCTGCATTCATAAAAAAACCTGGACTCGCCAGGTTTTTTTGTGTTTGGCCATATAAACCAATGACTCAACAAGATTAAAGCTGAGCCTCTAAGGCCGGTAAAGCTTCAAATAAATCAGCAACCAAGCCATAGTCAGCCACTTGAAATATCGGCGCATCCTCATCTTTATTAATTGCAACGATAATCTTACTGTCTTTCATACCCGCCAAGTGTTGTATCGCCCCTGAAATGCCAACCGCAATATAAAGGTCAGGCGCAACAATTTTACCCGTTTGTCCAACCTGCATGTCATTCGGCACAAAGCCAGCATCGACGGCAGCCCGCGAAGCACCCATTGCTGCATTCAGCTTATCAGCAACGGCTTCAATCAATTTAAAGTTATCGCCGTTTTGCATCCCTCTGCCACCAGAGACGACAATATTAGCTGCCGTCAATTCTGGTCGATCTGAGACCGCGAGCTCCTCACTGACAAAAGACGATACGCCCGCATCCGTCACTTGGTCTAATGAAACCACTTCTGCACTACCGCCGCTGGCCTCTACGGCATCAAATGCTGTAGCGCGAACGGTGATGACTTTTTTACTATCACCTGATTGAACCGTAGCAATAACATTCCCTGCATAAATAGGCCGCTTGAAGGTATCAGGCGACTCAACGCTAATAATTTCAGAAATCATTTGAGTGTCTAGCAAAGCGGCTACTCGAGGTAATATGTTTTTACCGTTACCAGTTGCTGGAGCTAAAACCACATCATAATCAGCAGCAAGTTCAGTCGCTAAGGCCGCTACATTTTCTGCTAACTGATGCGCATAAACCGCATTGTCTGCGACTAAAACTTTAGCCACACCCGCAACCTCAGCCGCTTCTTTTGCAGCAACGCCACAGTCACTCCCAGCCACCAACAAATGAATCTCTCCCCCAATAGCAGCCGCAGCAGTTAAGGTATTTAAAGTTGCGCCTTTTAAGCTGGCGTTGTCATGTTCTGCAATAACTAAAATACTCATCAGATTACTTTCGCCTCATTTTTAAGTTTTTCTACTAACTCTTCGACCGACTCTACTTTAATTCCGGCCTCACGCTCTGCTGGCGGCTCGACTTTCAGCGTACTGACAGTCGCATTGAGATCAACACCCAAATCATCTGGAGTTAGGATATCTAAGGGCTTCTTTTTTGCCTTCATGATATTTGGCAATGATGCATAGCGAGGCTCATTCAAGCGAAGATCGGTGGTCACCACTGCAGGCAATGCTAATGCAACTGTTTGCAAGCCACCATCAACTTCACGCGTCACATTGACCTTGCCGTCAGACACTTCAACATTGGAAGCAAAAGTGCCCTGCCCGATGCCGGCGAGTGCCGCCAACATTTGACCCGTTTGGTTATTATCACCATCGATTGACTGCTTACCCATGACAATTAAATCAGGGCTCTCCTTATCGACAACCCCTTTTAACAATTTTGCAACGCCCAGCGGTTGAGCCTCGCTGTCAGTCTCAATCATGATTGCTCGGTCAGCACCCAATGCTAAGGCAGTACGCAATTGTTCTTGAACGACTTTCGGTCCAATTGAAACAGCAACGATTTCAGTGACTGTTCCGGCTTCCTTTAATCGAACCGCCTCTTCCACGGCTATTTCGCAAAATGGGTTGAGTGACATCTTGACGTTATTCAACTCAACGTCAGAACCGTCAGCCTTGGGTCGAACTTTAACGTTGTAATCAACAACGCGCTTTATTGCTACCAGAACCTTCATGAATGCTCCGAATTTGGTCAGTGTTAGATAGATTTAATAAATGATTTTATATACTTGGCCCGCCATGACTTAGATCATGACTAAAAATCAATTCAGGTGATTAAAATGGTTGAAAAGCAACCTATACAAAATACTCAACAAAGCGCAGGTATATCTGACAAGCTTAGCTAAGCAAACGCTAATTTTGACGCCTTACCGCACATTGGTCAATAGCAATAACTCTTATGCAGACCAGCAAACCTCTGATATTCGACTTAATTGACCAGCTTCATATCTCTTTATAAGCATGGTATATGCGAGACATTCGAGGAATCTATGCTTTTTTTAGTTGAGATGATGGTGTTTGTCTTATCAGGGCATATTTTTTCGGCTAAAGTATTAGTAATAGAACCAAAGGCCCTATAAAATCGTAAGATTAATCGTCAAAAACGATTAAGAAACCTCATATCCACCACAATTGACTGGAAACCATATGCACAATTATAAAGCCCCCTTGAAAGACATGCGCTTCGCAATGCAAGAACTCGCCGAGCTGAAAGATATTTGTGAAATCCCTAGCTTTGAAGCAATTGATATTGAAACTGTCGACGCAGTATTAGAGGAAGGGGCTAAATTTGCCAGTGAAATCCTTTCACCCTTGAATGTCGTCGGCGATCGTGAAGGCACAAAAATGGACGCTGACGGCGCTGTAGAAGCGCCAGGCTATAAGGAAGCCTATACCAAATACATTGAGGGTGGCTGGTCAACCCTGCCCTGCGATGAAGAGTTTGGTGGAATGGGCATGCCCCACGTCGTTTCCTCGGCTGTCAGTGAAATGTGGGCCGCTTCCAATCTATCGTTTTCGATTGGCCCCATGCTATCGATCGGTGCTATTAGTGCACTGCAAAAACACGCCAGTGATGAACTCAAACAACGCTACCTAGACGCAATGATCAGCGGCCGGTGGACTGGCACTATGAACCTCACAGAACCTCAAGCCGGTTCTGACCTAGCCGCGGTAAGAACCAAAGCCGTGCCAAATGGCGATCACTACTTAATTACTGGTACTAAGATTTATATCTCTTGGGGCGATCACCGAATGACCGACAACATCATCCATTTGGTGCTAGCAAGAACACCTGACGCGCCTAAAGGTGTTAAAGGCATTTCAATGTTCATCGTGCCTAAATTTCTTATCGATGCAGATGGCAATTGCGGTGAACAGAATGACGTTGTTTGCAGCTCAGTTGAGCATAAACTAGGCATCCATGCCAGCCCTACCTGCGTGATGAATTACGGTGAAAAAGGCGGTGCCGTTGGCTATTTAGTTGGCGAAGAAAACCAAGGCCTCAAGTATATGTTTACCATGATGAATGCCGCTCGCTTACACGTTGGGATTGAAGGTGTCGCCATGTGTGAAGGTGCTTACCAACACGCACTCAATTATGCCAAGGATCGAGTCCAAGGTGCACCATTGGGTCAGGTTGAAGCAAAAACGATTATCCATCACGGGGATGTCCGCCGCATGCTTATGCACATGAAGGCTATGACTGAAGCCGCTCGCGCAGTTAATTACAATGCTGCATCTTCACTTGATCGCGGTGAAAAAGGTGATGAAGCGGCCCATAAACGCCTCGAATTCCTAACCCCGATTGCAAAAGCTTGGGCTACCGAAGTCGCACAAGAAGTCACTGGCCTGGGCGTACAAATTCATGGTGGCATGGGTTTTGTTGAAGAAACCGGCGCTGCACAATTTGTTCGCGATGCAAGAATCATCACGATCTACGAAGGCACCACCGGCATCCAAGGACTTGACCTCATTGGCAGGAAAATATTACGAGACGGCGGCGCTCAATTGATGTCAGTCATGGCTGAGGTTGAGGCTACGGTCAAACAACTTCAAACGGAATCGAACAGCTTGCCTCAGTTAACAGCTGAACTGACCACAGCATTAGACCAATGGCAGAAAGCCAGTCTAGATATTACCGGCCGCGTGATGGATGACGTCGATTTAGTTGGCGCCTGTTCCGTCAACTATTTAATGCTTTGTGGCACAGTACTCGGCGGCTGGTTAATGGCAAAAAGTGCATTGGTTGCTATGGAGAAAACCAGTGAGGACCCTGACTTTTATGGCGCTAAGATTATTACCGCAGAATTTTACGCTGCACATATCTTGCCAAGAGCCGGCGCCTATGCAACGGCTGCAACAGCCGACAGCCAACTGACCATGGGGCTGAAAGAAGAGCAATTTTAAGCCAAAGGTCAACTTTCAAGCAAAAACCGCCTAAAAAGTCATTAATCTCACCCTAAATCAATGCCTTCACTGATTTAGGGTGAGATTTTTATCGTTAAGTTTTCGCTTACAGTTCGCATTTAATGTAAAATATCTAAAAAATAGGCTGATCGTTTCAAACGATATTGCTGATTGAAAATATACCCACGAAAGAAATACCTGAGATTAATAATAATGAGGCAAGCTGCAATTACTGGCTGGGGAAAATGTGCCCCAGATAAGGTCTTAAGCAATGACGACTTAGCGACACTGCTCGATACTAATGATGAGTGGATTACGAGTCGGACAGGTATGAAGGAGCGGCGCATCTCACCGGTTCCGGTCAGCGAGTTATCTTATATTGCTGCCGCACGTGCCCTAGCCTGTGCCGGCGTCAATGCTGACGATGTCGACATGATCATTCTTGGCAGCTGCTCCTTCGACAGCCAAGTACCTAACGCTGCTTCACGTGTTCAACAACTTTTGCAAGCCAATAATGCTGCATGTATGGATTTAAATACCGCTTGTACGAGTGGTATGTATGCGATGTCCGTCGCCTCCGCAATGATCAAAGCCGGCACAATCAATAACGCGGTTATCATTGGTGCTGAAGTGATACACCCGTTTATGGACTGGACTGACAGAAACGTCGCAATTTTATTTGGTGACGGCGCGGCAGCATTTTATCTAGAAGCGCAAGACTCAGAAGAAAATATTGGCATTCAAGCAGAGGCCTTAGGTTGTATTGCTAACTCACGAGATATTCTAGCCGTCAATGGTGTTGGCCTTAAGTATGCCAACCAAGGCTGGCCGCTTGGAACAACCGAGTGGGATTTCGAAGGCCGAGAAATTTTTAAGCAGGCCATTAATGGCATGCAATCAGGCTGCGAAAAAGCGCTGAGCAAAATGGGTATTAGCACCAGCGATGTCGATATCGTGATCCCGCATCAAGCTAATTTACGTATCATTGAAGCGTTAGCTCAACGACTAAAGGTCCCCAGTGAAAAATTATTCATTAATATTCATCGCTATGCCAACATGTCGGCGGCAACCGCACCAATGGCTATCGTAGAAGCCGTTGAGGAAAATATTGTTAAACCTGGCGATTTGATTTTGGTCCCCGCATTTGGGGCTGGTCTAACATGGAGCGCTCAACTTATACGTTGGGGACAACGCTGCGAAGCTATCGGTGAAAGTGATGTAAAACTCCCTGAATCGAAAGAAACAGCACTTGAAATCATTAAAAAAGTGGCAGAAATTCATCTGAAAAACCCTTCATAACGTAAATCATTTAAATTAAAAAGCTCTCTATACTGTTATTGAGAATAGCTTCCATTTAACGTATGAATCAACAAATATGACGTTTTAAGCTTATCCTTAAGCTTGTCTATGTCTGCCCAAACTACGCTATAATAGTGATTAAGTTAGTGAGGCTATCAGGCAATGTGGTTGTGCGAAAAAGCGATGCGAAATCGTCATGGTAATAACATGGTCAATGCGCATAGTCTTACTATTATAGGCCGTTAATGAAAAGGGGTTTAGCTTTGGATAGAGAATCGATGGAGTTTGATGTTGTGATTGTAGGCGCAGGCCCTGCAGGATTATCTACAGCATGTAAGCTCGCCCAATTAGCCGCAGAAAACGATAAAGAAATCACCATCTGTGTTGTTGAAAAAGGCTCTGAAGTCGGCGCCCATATTTTATCTGGAGCCGTGCTCGACCCTAAAGCCATTAATGAACTTTTCCCTGATTGGAAAGAGCAAGGTGCACCGCTAAATGTTCCCGTGAGCGAAGACCAAGTGATGTTCATGCTGGGTCAAAAAACCGCCTTGAAAGTACCCCTTCTATTTACGCCCGGCTTTCACAACCATGGTAATTACGTGATAAGCCTTGGTAACGTATGCCGCTGGCTTGCCGAGCAAGCCGAGGGCATGGGTGTTGAAATCTATCCTGGTTTCGCCGCTGCTGAAGTGCTGTACCACGACGATGGAAGCGTTAAAGGTATCGCCACTGGTGACATGGGACTCAGCGAAGCAGGCGAACAAAAAGACAGTTATATGCCGGGTATGGAGCTTCATGCAAAATACACTGTATTTTCAGAAGGCTGTCGAGGCCACCTAGGCAAACAGCTCATTGAAAAATTTGAACTCGATAAGGGAAAAGACCCGCAGCACTATGGCTTAGGGTTTAAAGAAATTTGGGAAATAGATCCTGCCAAACACCAGCCTGGATTGGTTGTTCATACCATGGGTTGGCCAGCAGCTAAAAATACCACTTCTGGCTCTTATATGTATCATAACGACAATAACCAAGTTTCACTGGGTTATGTTGTGCCGTTGAGTTATGAGAATCCGCACTTATCTCCATTTGATGAATTCCAGCAATGGAAGCAACACAGTGCAATTAAAGACTACCTTGAAGGCGGTAAACGTATCACTTATGGCGCCCGAGCACTCATTAAAGGCGGTCCGCAATCACGGCCAAAAATGTCTTTCCCTGGAGGACTATTGGTTGGAGACGATGCCGGCACACTCAACTTCGCTCGCATTAAGGGTAGCCATACTGCAATGAAGTCTGGTTTAATTGCCGCTGAAACTCTATATGCCGCATTAAGTTCGGGGGGCGAAGGCCATGATGACCTAGTTGACTACGCCGAAAACTTTAACCAATCATGGCTTAATCAAGAACTCACAAAATGGCGAAACTTTGGTCCCTTAGTTCACAAGTTTGGCGGCTTGATTGCTGGCGGCTTAGCGTTTATCGAAATGGGGATCTTTAAAGGTAAACTGCCATGGACTTTAAGCGACTCTAAGCCCGATCACGACACACTAAAACCAGCTGACAAAATGCCTGTAATTGAATACCCAAAGCCCGATAACAAAATCAGCTTTGATAAGCTTTCTTCTGTGTTTTTATCCAACACCAACCATGAAGAGGATCAGCCCTGTCACCTGACGCTACGTGACAATGATATTCCATTAAATCATAATCTGCCGCTGTATAACGAGCCAGCCCAGCGCTATTGCCCTGCCGGTGTTTACGAGATAGTAGAAAATGATGCGGGAGCAAAGCAGTTTCAAATAAATTCGCAAAACTGTGTTCACTGCAAGACCTGTGATATCAAAGATCCAACGCAAAATATTGTTTGGATTACGCCAGAGGGAACGGGTGGACCTAATTACCCGAACATGTAAACCACGCACATGACAAGGGTTAATTGACGGCTAAAGAAGGGGTAATCTTTTCGCCCAGCATGAAAGATGGGCGCTGATACTCGCCCTCTTAGCTGAGCATCAACTAAATCCTGCCTAATTCAAATCGACAACCATCAGAATACAAACGCAGATACTGCTCGCCCTCTTCTGTTTCAAGTTCGCACCACTCTAGCAACTGATAATACATCGGTCTTGAGAGTCTGGCAGCTATACCTGAGCGCAACTCAACACAAGGAATTGCCACCGCAGAATCGGGAGGGTTGGATAAATAACAAGGGTGGCGGTCATTGATGATCACCGAACTATTTAAATTTGTCGTAGCTGTGACTTGACGATTATCGCTGGAGCGATTTAAATCCACGACAACAAAGGGTAAATCCTCAACTACTATCTCTAATAGTTGCTCTGGCGCCAAAAGATAATAGCGGCCATTAAATGCCACTAAGTTTTCGGCCAGCAAATCAACCATCGCCGCTCGTTCAAACACTGAGCCTTGGTAGGACCAATTACCGTTTCGGTGAATTGTAATAGCGATTTTACCCGGCTGTAAATCCAGCAATTCAGCAGCTCGACGCAAGCGTTGATGATTAGTCTCCAAATCAACCGTTTGTTGGGCTATCGACTGCAATAACTGCTCATCAATGCTCACAGCATAATACTCACGTAGCGGACTCTGAGAGCTGTTTAGTCAAACGTATCAATGCATGGTCTAACAACCGAGCACTGGAATTGTCCCGAGCGATGAAGGCTCTTCGCGTAGTGATATGTATAACTTCAATCGTTTTTTCACTGTGCAAATCCAACACTGTGATCTTAAAGCGATGATGCCGCGGCATATACCTGTCTTTATGATTAGCGATCGCGATTTGATCATGAAGCTGACGAGACTCACAGCTTAAGCTTTGCTGCTTACAGCTTAGCAATTCTTCAATGCGAAATAAAAAACCTGCCTTGGGTAAGGTATTAACAGGTAATGATTGCACGGCGAAATATCGACGCAATGCCGTCGATAGCTTAGTGGCTAATAATGCATCTTCAGCCGAGACATACACGACTGATGCCCGGCCAATAGGATAGCTATCTTGTAGCCTGATACGGTAACCAGATCCGCTGAGGGCATAAGCATTGAGTTCGTTGACATGGAGCTTTGCAGACGGCACAGCATAATTTTCAGTATGGATACAGGCCGAAAGCATCAAAAAAAATGGTAATAAAAACCAGCGCACAGTGATCCTCCAATTTTTCCGCAGCAATTGATTCACATAAAAAAATATAACCGCCACGAACGGGATAAAACTGCAAATAAAACGGCCGTGCCAAACCCTGAAAAACGTTTCATGCTTTCTGAAATTTATCTCAAGCTAATTTCAGTTTAAATCAACTAAAGCTCAACAAACTACAATAGCCGGACAGCTATCACACCCTCAATTGTCTGCAATTGATCTAACACAGTTTGGGAAGGCTCTGATTCAACATCAATCAAATTATAAGCTAAATCACCACGACTTCGATTCAATAAGTCAATCACGTTAATCTCATGCTCTGCCAAAATAGAAGTGATACTGCCTAACATGTTGGTGACATTTTTATTACTCACCGATAAGCGAAATCCAGAACTGCGGTCTAACACAGCCATAGGAAAATTCACTGAATTAATAATGTTGCCATTTTCAAGATAATCCTGAATCTGATTAGCCGCCATCACTGCGCAATTTTCTTCGGCCTCTTCTGTGCTCGCGCCGATGTGAGGCATAAGAATAACG
>MDSV01242970.1_pt1 | contig 17211 bp, 5 predicted proteins | sample 810851 | NCBI WGS metagenome assembly MDSV01 (sample SAMN05326640, study PRJNA326480) | marine metagenome | isolation source: seawater | place: Atlantic Ocean: North East | collected 2012 | reverse complement strand
TTCAGTCATACAGAATACGCCAGGTAATACCGCAGTTTTCGTTCCTTCTTACAATGCACTTGAGGAGATTTTCGATGGCACGATTTACCTACCAGGAACCAAGATTCAAACCGAATCAAAAACATGGAGTAAACAAGATATCAACTCCCTACTAATAGATTTAGAAGAGGCTCCTAGGAAAGGAAAAAAAATCGTGGTTGCAGGTGTATTCAATGGCAGGCTATCTGAAGGAGTGGACTATGCAGGAGGAATTCTAGATACCGTAATTTGTGTTGGAATTCAAAATGCTCCGCCCTCAGTTTTTCAAAAGGCCTATGCCAACTACATCAAGGATAAATTTGGGCAAGGAAATTTCTGGAGATATGCAAATTCACAACCTGCAATCAACACAATACTGCAAGCAATGGGTCGACCAATTAGAGCGATGGGCGATAGGGCACTAATCGTCTTGCTTGACAGAAGAAACATCGAAAGAACGTATTCAATCTGTTATCCGCCCGATATCAAAATGAATCAAGTAAGGGATTCTGAAGGCTCAGGTAGGTTTGCAAAGCGCTTCTTTTCGAAAGTTCATAGAGAAATCGAAACCTGAAAGGTTCAATATGCTCCACCACCGGAGGTATAAATCATGGAAGAGTGGGAAGAGGTCGAAATTCAGGCTGTAAGTAGTGGCTTAGAGGCATCACCTAGCGAACTGCATGCTGCTTTTGAAATATCTGGGGACCATCTAACAGAGGTACGGGACAGGCACACAATGATGTTGGTAACCTCAGGAGAAATCCCAGAATCACACATTGCAGATATCGCTCCAGAAAGACGTCTTGATTGGATCGTAAAAGAGCTCAATGGAGACCTATTCTCTAATGGATTAAATATTCCCTTGCATGGTGCAACCATGGATGCAATTCATCTTTCAAAAGCTGAACTAGATGGCCACAGTATACTCAAACTACAGGTTGGAGAGTTCGTCAGAAAACTACCTATTCCTGCAGAATCTGGTACAATAGATGCATCACTTAGTGATGGAATTCTAAACATCAAATGGTAATCAGCGATTTGGAATATTTCCAATATTTCCGATTTCTGCAACTACTCTTGTCAAAGCTTCCTGAGCCTTTGCTTTGTCCATTTCACGCATCTCGTGGCGGCTGTATCTAGCCTCTTCGAAGATTCCATCGAGTGCAGTGAGTGACTCCTCTGATAAGTTTGGAAGAGCCGCTCTAATTGCCATCTCGAATTCCCGAACCGTTTCGAAGTCACGGCGTAAGAAGCCGCGTCCCATCAAGACGTGAACCATGCTCTCGTAGCACTGGAAGATTGCTTCTCTCATCGAGTCGCCAGCAGCAAGTAATTCAGCAGTGTATGAGAATATGTCAGCTAATTCCTTACTAGCATCTTCAGACCTGCGCTTCATGATTATGAATGCAGTCGCACCTGCGATTATCAACACTGCAATTACATACAGCCACCAAGGAACCGTATCTCCATCACCTTCGTAGGTGTATTGGGGTTTTACTCCGGCGTTGAATTGGGTGTTGAATTCCTGCATAGAATCATCTGAAAGGATGAAATTAGATCCAATTGACATCTTTAGAGTCAATTCTCCATACTCAGATGCATCACCATATGGAGGTTCGGCATTGAACTCAAATTCTGCTACACCCTCAGAATCTGTTACAATTACAACTTCATCAAGTCTTGAATCACTGTTATTTTCCAAATAAATCCTAATTACAATACCTTCGACACCTTCTTCAGTATCGTTAGCGATTAGGCGAATCTCTCCACTTACAACTTCTTGCTCATTCTCAATAATTGGTTCTATGTCGACATCAAATGGCGTTTCTAATTCGATTCTAATCGACATTGAATCAGTCCAAGCATTTCCTGAACGTAGGTATAGTGAGGAGTTGGATAAGGATTCCAAATTCAACTGAATCTGACCTGCCTGCATCCAGGTAGGTGCTGTTGCAGTAAGTGTGAATGTGCCTCCGTTCCAAATCACGCTTTCGACATTGATACATCTTGACTCACTTATACCAGAATCACAATCAACTCCATCACCAAGTATCAATTCCGCATTGTCGATTAATACTTCTTGACCACCTATTTCTGTTACTCTACCAGTGATTTGAATTCTGTGCTCTATGCCATCTCCCCTTACAACGTAGTTATTTGTTGAATCGATGTTGACGATTACATCTGCCCAAACTACAACTGTGTTATTTGTCGAAACTGGCAAGTGTCCTGTACTTCCCTCAAATGAAAGTGTCATGACATGGTTTCCTCTTGCATAAGTAGAATCTGCTCTGATTGATGCAGAATATTCGCCTGTGATCGAGGTAACTGTTGTAGCAACCTGAACTCCATCGATTGCGACAATGATTGTCTCACCAGGCAGACCATCATTTAGAGCGGTATCAAGGTCATACAGAGTTCCAGAAATTTCCCAGAAGTCGTCTCTTGTAGCGTCATTATTTGCAATATCAAATGTAATACCTGTTCTGTGTGCTAGGAAGAAAGTAGTATTTCCTTGTCCAGCACGATACCAACCTTGAGCAGGAACTATTGCATCAACAACATGCTCACCATCCTCAAAGATATTTGGAACCTGCCAATCAACAGTAAAGTTACCATTTGCATCAGTAGTTGCATTTCCAATAGGAATACCTTCAATCGAAAGCAATACTGACATACCTTCTAGAGGATTCAGTAAATTATCGCCAACAAATCCATCGATAATGGTTGATTCTTCTACAGCAAGAGGCGTTTCTATGTTAACCTCCACGTAAATCTTGGAGTATATATTCCATGTTCCACTGTTCTGTGAAGGTAAATATTCGGGAGTTCCAGCAAATCTTGTCTCCAACAATACTGGACCCAAAGTAGCATCTGCAGGAACTGGATGCACAGCATTAAATTGGCCTGTTGCATCTGTTGTGACATTTGTTAGGAAAGAACCACCAAGCCAAATTTCAATGGTCTGGCCCTCTAGTGAATTACCAACTATGTCGATTAATCGCCCTTGCACGTTTAGTGTTTCTTCTCTATCCACTTGCCCGCCTTGAGTAATTAGCACAATCTCTGTTGGAACAGCTACTGAGAAATCCCCAGATGCACTACTTGGATAGTAGAAATCAGGATTAGCACTGTCACCCTCACCGATTGGGTCAACCCAGTCTCTACCACCATTGAATCTGACCTGTATGTTGTGAAGTCCTGCTCCAATGTTTTCGGGTGAATCCCAAGAGAACATGAACATTCCATCCGAGGCGTTGGATTGAACGCTTGAGACAGGAACTCCATCAATTAGCAGATACACAACTGCAATTGAATCTACTCCATCTATCTGCAGTGGTAAGCCAAGATCATCCAGCAATGTTCCATTGACATACAATGTTTCTCCAGCAGTAATTGTGCTCGAACTTTCTGTAATTGAGATGTTGGTATCTGCAAGAACCACGAATTTTACAGTTGCATTATCCCCGATGAGACCAGTTGAACCAGGAGTTCCTAGGAATGTTGCATTCAAATCATGGAAACCGACCTGTGCGTCTGAAGGGACCGTAAGATTCAGGTCAACTGTTCCTAGTGAATCTGTTGTTCCAATTGCGGTTACAGGCGTTCCACTTAGATTTACAGTCACTTGAACACCTACAACAGGTGCTCCAGTATTATCTAGAAGCTGAAGGCGAGCATTTACGTCGTCTCCTCTATCGGTTCTATCATTGAGCGATGGTTGATTTACTCCATCTAATGACGGTTTAATAAAGGTCAATACAGTATATCCTCTGCTGTCAAATGACTGATTTGCAGTCGAACCAGAATAGTAATTCACTGAAGGAATATATTGGGCCTCAGCAATATGACTTCCCGCTGCAAATACAGAAGATAGGGCGATTGTTGCATTCCATGTGCCATCAGGCTGAATCACTCCATCTGACAAAGTAAATCCGGAGGCATCATCATTAATTCTAAACAAAACATTAGCAGTTAATGGATCTCCATTTCTGAGTTGAAGAGCACTACCATTATCGCTTGCGATTGAACCTGTAATCGTAAAGGATTCACCAGCCACTGGATTAGCTGTAATTGGGTCAACAATCATTACAGTAGTAGAGCGAATCGTAACTGTTGAAATATTTCTCTGAGTCGATAGAAGGTCAACCGTTCCGTTATACATTATTGAAATTGTAATTAGGCCAAGTGGCTGGTCAAATGGAACCGTGTAGGAGAAATTTGTTCTGCCAACTGAGTCTGTGGTATTTGATTGCAGCCACGTTTCATCGAATAACACATCTACAGTTAGTCCACTAAGCGGTTGGAACATATTTGATGATTCAACCAACTGTGAAGTAATGTTAACCTGTTGGCCCCTATTTACAATAATCGGGTTAAGCGGTTGTATATTTTCAAATAAAGTAACTCCTTGAACGAGTATTGGGTGATTACTCGTATCGGTAAGGTAGAATGGAGAAGAATCTTCTACAACAGAAATTATCAATTCTCTATTTCCTCTTAATGTACCATTGTTTAGCACGTCTGTAGGAACTGAAAAGTTGAAACTGCCATTCAGAGAAGTGTATACTCCATTGATTAATTTCTCACTTGGATTATCCAACCAGAATATATCGATTGCAACTGCAGTTGTTAAGTTTCTAGTTGCATTATCTCCATCTTCAACTTGTCCGATAACTTGGAAATTTACACCTGCTGTTATTGTGGATGGTATTGAATCAACTCTGATATTTGATGGAACTTGGATTGTGATGTTGAATTCAGAGAAATTACCATAATGTCTTGTTGCGGATGGAACCTTTGGAGAACTGACATCATCTGAAACTTGCATTCTTAGAACATATTGGCCTGGATCGACTCCAGATACCAACCATGATAGAGTAGCATTTCCATCGGCTCCAGTAACTGCAGAACCGATTGAAATATTTGCACCACCATAATCCACAATGTAATCAACCGTTGAGCCCGAAACATTAGAATTGTCTGCAATATCTGAGACTTTTACGACAATTTCCACTGTCGTATTTATCTCAGCGACAATATCCGAATCAGGAAGTTGTTGCAACTTCACCTCAGACTCAATACCCCATGTTGTCGAAGGTATGGATGGTTGAGCAGGTGGTGTTGATGTATCTACCCATGTGTAGTATGGTCCACCTGTTGGAGCTACTGAGATAAAGTCAGTTAGAATTTCGATGTCATATACTCCAGATGGTAGTACACTTGGTGCAGTTATGCTGATGTTATAGGATCCAGTAGTATTGTTCAATAATCCAGTTGCGAGGTCAAACAACCCACCATCAGGAGTTATTAGTTGTGGTATAATTACCGACTCGTTTCCTAGAATCGGGGTCCCTAAGACATCGTCTGTTAGGTCTCCAATAATCCATGTAGTATTACCAAGGTAAGTCCAATCATCTATTACAGATACCGTGACATCTACAGTTCCCATTATTCTCAAAGAGGTTGTATTAGATGATGCAACGAAGAATTCATTTCCTGGGAAGGATATATCGAAGTCATAATCTCCTGCTGCGAGATTAGCATTGGTGGCAAATGTAGGAGAGATGGTTGAAGAATCAGGGTCAGTGGTTGTATTTACAGTTGAACCATCGAAATCAAATGTGAATGTCCCAGTTAAATTCAAATCGAATTCGTTACCCAGATGGTCTCTGACCTGAACTAAAATTGCGACATCTTCACCTCTCAACTGTGATGTTGCTTGTAATTCAAAGGATAATAACCCTTGGAGGAACCAATCTGTTCCTGAGGTGTTCAATGAATCTGTAGCATCTAGAGAATCAGGATAGAAGGTTAACTCTAATTCAACGTCACCTGCTCTTACAGATGTTGTGCTAATATCCAGAGTATGAGTTATTGTGAAAGCTCCATTCACTGATTGGTTGAAGAGTTCAACAAAAGTGCCACCTCCACCTAACTCTCTCATTCCAAATGAGAGATTACCAGAAAGGCCAGTTGGTATTGCTCCGAATGATTGAGCAGTACCGTTGATATAAACTAGTTCATCTATCTGTAAAATCGAATTGTCGGCCCCTGGCCCCTCTATCGTTGCTGTCAGATTAGGAGCATTCCTAATGTCCAAAGTTATTGGACTCGCAGATGGCCTAAGATGGAACTGAGGTCCTCCTACTGCTTGTGAGGTATCTTGCCAACCACTAAATCCTAAGATAGCAGATAAGTTAGTTTTTGTTTCCAATTCATCTAACGTTACATTGATTGCCCATATTCCACTTGGGTTAACCTCTCCGCTTAGATTGGTTAAACCGTTAACAGACGAAGTGAATTCTAACCACACTTCAAGATTACCTAAATCTCCTGAGCCTGTGGTATTGTTGTTCTCAAACAGTAACTGTCCAGATAGAACTGTAGTAGCACCTGCACCTAATATTGGTTGATTAGTTTGTGCTGGGAATTCATGAGTAATAATCGAGTCGTCTGTGACATTGACGAATACACCAAGATCTATTCCATCATTTCCAACATAGCCGCTTTGAATTGTTTGGATAACAATGCTAGCATAACCTGGAGAAACTGCCTCCACCATTGTTCCGTTGATTGTAAAATTACCATTTGAATCAGTTATTGTTTCCCCTACGAAGTGCAATGAATTAGCACCACTACCTGGTATTTGATTTACATCTTCCGGCTTCACAAGGAATGCAACGAGATTAATGCCCGGAATTGCAGTTGAATTCTCTGTATAGTGTAGAGTACCTGAGACATTTACCTCCACAGACAGTTCCCTATCTAGAGTAGATGGTGTCCAAGTCAAATTAACAACTTCAATCTCTTCAGGAGCAGGACACGGGTCGAAAGGAATCCAACCTAAGTCATCTCCACCACTACTTTGACTCATTTCAAGGCGAACTTCACCCCACTGACTCAAATCTGAACCATAAACTTCGTATCCAATACCAGTCCATGTTCCTCCAGAGTAACCAGAAGCAAACCTCGCCGGTAAACCAGCAAGTCTAGCCATCGTAACGAAAACTGTTGTGAATTCCGAACACGTACCTTCGCGTTTGTCCGCTAAGAATTCCAAGGTCAAATCCTCATCGCCTTGAGCGCCACTTCCATTGTAATTCCGCTTAAAGTCAAAGGTTGCATTCCCTTCTCTAAGGAATGTTGCAATGGCATCAGCAGTAGAATAAGCATCAGTTACGCCAGCTTCACTAATAACTGAATTTGTGAGGTTTAGCACATATGATTCTGGCATTGACAGATTACTAAACTCCGTTGGCAATTGCTGCTCGTAGCTTGAGGTTGTGCCTGCTATAGTATTTGATGCTAAATTTTGCCAATCAAACCAATACTCATATTCCTCAACCCAAATAGAATTTAGTTGTCCTTGTGAGACTGAAAATGTATGAGTGTCATTTGTTCTAGTCAGAACAAGTCCTGCGTCCGTGTAGAAGGTTATGTTATAGTGATATGCAGACATAGGTGTAATTCCGTCAAAGATTGGATTGTTGAACTCCACATTCCAAGCAACAGTATCATTTGCGTAATTAGATGGGGCTAAATGCGTATTGTTGGTGTAAGGAATACTTATCTCTGTGGCTGAATGAACGCCTGTTTCGATTCCATAGGCAGCACCTGTGTAAAAGTCATAGGTGTTTAATTTCCAGCGGTGAACTCGGTTCAAATCGACAATTCCGCTGGTATTGTTTGCCCAGAATATTATGTCGTTTTCCATTAAGTCGTCAGTTGGGTCAAATGGATCAAACGGCGAAGATTGACAATTTGTGAACCAATACTCAGGGGGACATTCTGCTCCATCAAGCATACCTCCACCATCTGTATCCGGGTTTCTCCAATCTGTGCCTGTTTGGTTTTCAACAGCGTCAGGAATACCATCTCCATCAAAATCATCAGGGAAAATGTCGTCAAGTGGATCACTTTCAGGATTGGTTGAATCAAAATACTCTTGGAGGTCTAATACACCGCCAGCATCAGTGTCTGAGTTATTAGCGTCGGTCACCCAAATATCCTGACTACCATTATTTATGCCAATCCATGAATTATCACATCCAGTTGTCTCTTCGAAATAGTTGTTTATTCCATCAAAATCATTGTCAAGAGTGTTTTGACATGGTTCAAGAGGGTCTGTATTTGCTGTTATTTCGTCGAAATCGTTCTGTCCATCGCCATCAGAATCTGCCAAAGTAGGGTTCGAGAAGTATCCAAAGACTCCCAATGTTTCCTCCCAGTCAGCTAAACCATCTCCATCAGAATCTGAATAATCATCATCACAGTAATTAGGGAAGGAACCCGCTGTTATGTCATGACACCAAGAATTATTCCAAGTTTCTACTGAATTCACACCCGAAGGTGGCGGCGGTGAGACAAATTGAAGCACGTTGTTCACTGTTTGAGAATAACTAAACGGCGTATATGTGCCGGAATTATTGTAGAATCCAGTGCCTCCAGCAGGACTGAAACCTGAACCATCATTAAGTGTAAGTTGACCTGAACCCGAGTTGAAAGAAATAATTGTGGCTGCGAAATTAATCAATGAGTCACAAGGGTCTGTCCCGTGAGTCACGTTTGATTCATCTCCATCGTTTACACCACCAAAGTCAGTATCAGCAACATTCCATAATGTGCAAGAAAGGTTTTCTTCCCAATTTTCTAAACCATCATTATCGAAATCTCCAGAATCTTCCCTGCGTGTTGGGTCTGTTTCGTTGGCATCGACAACGCCATTGCCATTTGTATCTTCATCACCATCATCAAAAGCATCCCCATCTGTGTTGTTATTTCTAGGGTCACTAGGTTGTGGAGGTGTTCCGTATTGGCCGTTTATTTCGATTCCATCATTTATTCCGTCACCATCAGTATCCAAATTTGTCGGATCTGTTAGCAAAGTAAGCGCTTCATAGGAATCGTTCAGTCCGTCATTATCGGTATCAGAATCTAATGGATTTGTTGTTGTAACTCCATCTGTTTCCGCCGTTAATGTCGCACAACCGCCTGGTCCAATTCCTAGGTGTGGGGAACATGGAGTTATAGTCTCAGTGAAAGAACCTGAAGGACCAGGTCTGTAGCACGGCTGGCCACCACAAGTTGTTGTCCATGAAGGATTGATATATTCGTAGATGTTGATTAAGCCGTCACCATCTGGATCTCCATTTGCTCCGTCATCGTTAGAAGGTGAGGTTGCGTTTAAGCCGTTAGATGCTTCCCAACCATCTGGCATACCGTCTCCATCTGTATCCCAACCATTAACGTCTTCATCAGCAACGCCATCCCCATCATCGTCATTGGATGAACAATCTGCATCACCATCGAAATCGTTGTCATTTGAATCTACCATTCCATCCTTGTCGTTATCGAAGCCATCAGTACAAATGTTACCCACAGGGTCTTCATCACACAAGATAATGGTTCCAGTTCCATCAGAGCCTGCATCGCCACAGGCAAGTTGATTGTATTGCATTGCATTCTCTTCATCCCAGTCATTTACCGGTACAGTTCCATTCCACCAAACACCATTATCGAGAACGTTTGATGTTGAAGTTAAGTCCCAATTTGCTGGTTGCTTGTAGTTGTATTCTTGCAAATTGGAGAATCCATCACCATCTGGATCTCCAATGGCACCATCATCATTCGAGGCAGATAGAGGATCTAATCCATACTGCCATTCCCATCCATCTGGTAGTTGATCATTATCAGAATCCCAATCGTTTGGTTGAGTGTTTATCAAATACTCAAGTCCGTAAGTCAGACCGTCTCCATCTTGGTCTGTTGATGCTAAAGCTGCGTAGGATACAAATTCAATAGATGCGAGTGTAGAAAATAGCATCAATGCGGCTAAGCACATCGATTTTACTTTCTGATTATCGATTTCTCTGAATAGTTTTTGTCGCGCTGACGAAGAGATGGAGGACATTCGCACGGCTAACACCATCTCTTCGGTTGCTACAAAGGCACTTAAGGGAAATGGAACAATGTTCATACATAATTTGGTTGATTTTCTCCCCGTAGGGGAGAATAAATCCTAATTTTTGCATCAAATATCTTCCAGATCATCTAGAAGTTCTAGATCATCTTCCATATCAAAATCATCTTCAGAAGTTACCACGTCAGGTATTTCTTCCAATTCCATTCCTACCGATTCAAAAGTGGAATCTTCTTTCTCATTAAATGCCGTTTCACGAGCGGAATTTTGACCTCTCCTGTAAACTGCTAAGAATATGATCAAAATAATTCCAACATAGAGACCGATGACCTGAGGGCTATCGAAATTTAGAGCCGCATTTGTGAAACAATCCAAACCTTCACATGATGTTGTAAACTTAAATTGTGGACTTTGTTTAAGTTGCGAATTACTGATTTCATCATCAACTGGTTCAACAGACAATACAACCACAGGTTCCTCACCGGGCACTAAATCATCTGGAGCAGTCAAAATCATTGTAAATTCACTGGTTTCAAACGCTTCAATAGTCAACAATATCGTGTTCCCTTGTTGATTTGAACCGCTAGTAGTGAATCCCGCACTCCAACCATCTGGCAATGTCTCTGTAGAGATGATTACTTGCATTTCGATGTTATTCGCATTCTCCACTCTGAATTCATAACTCTGTTCAGCATTTGGAAGGAAAGGAGTTAATTCTGTCACCCTTTCGACAAAGATTCGCCCTGGTAATACTTCCTTTTTGACTTCAATCTTTAGTGGCAAGTCGAAATATCTAGGGTCTCCTTCGGACACTTCTTCGGTCACTCGCAAAAACAAAGTATGGTTCCCTGCTAATACTTGGTCTCGCATTTTGATCTTGACTTCAATGTCATCTTTCTCTCCAGAACTTAGCTGTATTGCTACTACGTCATTTCCTGAATCATCTGTAATTGAATAATCCCATGCACCGTAAACAGGGTCTCCTGTATCTTCATTGGTATTTTTATCAAGTTTACCAGGAGAAATTACCCTCCAAGTGTTTACACCTGCAGTTTCTGTACTATCAGTAATCTCAACGACATAGGTCACTTCTGACCCCGGGTCAACTGGACCAACTTTTCCTATTTCTTGGCCATCTGAATCAGAAACAACCTGTGCAAGTATTCCGAAGGTTCGATGCACGGTGAATGACACTGAAGAATAGAGTTGGTCATCACCTGTACTGGTGCAAACTATCTCGAATAGACCAATATCAACATCATCACGATTGGTTGGTGGGTAAATCTCCAACCTAATTTGTGATATTTCATGTGAATTAATTTCAGGCGTGTTTGCGTAAGGGCCTGTCGTAGGCAAACCAGCTGTATCATTACCTTGATAGAAGGTGTAAGACCAACTAGAACTTGGTGCATTTTCAACTTTCAACCTGTAACTATCAGCATCGAAACCTGCATTGAATAGATCGATGTAAAAGGATTCACCACTTTGTGATGCTTCCGTATCAATGTAATGAGATATGGTTTCATCAAAAGCCTCTGGCCTGTTTGAATCTGCTATCTGAACCAAGACTTCATCACTGTTTTGCTTGAACACTTCCAAGCGAGGAGGTGCGAAAACACCAACTTCTTCAACATCCAAAACTATCTTTTCAACTACCACTTCCTCGAGAACATTGTCTTCATTCTCAACGAAACCTCTTGCCCAAACCTCGATTCTTTCTGGTGCTGTTGATAGATCACCTTCGGGTGTGTCTATACTAAGTGTGGCGACTCTTGATGAACCCCCACCAGGTAATGAATAACCTCCTGGCTGAGACCAAAGAGCCTCAGACCAAGATGCAGGAAGAGGAGTATACAAATCGAATTCTACATCCATATTAATACCTGCTGAGCCGGTATGTTCTACTAAGAAATCAACAGTGCTTACCTGCCCTGGAGCGATCAGCATTGTGTCAGGCTGAGAAATAGGCAAGGACAGGTACATCCCATACTCGAGGAATTCAAGCCCTACGTGCTGGAATTCAACTACGTGATTTTGAACGTCTGTAATCTCGAGTCTTAGATCGTAGTTACCAGGGTCAATCCCAGCATCATATGTCCAAGTATAGTTCCCAACAAGTCCGTTATTGTCCAAGCGTAAATCTTCATCCATCTCCTTGGTGAATTCGTCATCAGTGCCTGATGGTTTGTAAAGAATCAGATTAACAGAGTTTATGTCATCTCTACCGAATGCATCTCTGACATCAATTGAGAATTGAATTGTCCTAAACTCTTCACGATGGTTTGGGAACCATTCTAACTGTTCTGCGTCTGTCCAAATACCTCCTGGAGCATGAACTTTAACACTTGAATCAGCAAGTGCGTTTGCCTTCAAAGAAAGGCGAGAGAATGTACCGCCAGACTGCATCTTGTTATATCCAACAAGAACATCACATTCTCCTCCAGACCCAACTCCTCCTTGTCCGCCTTGGCCTTCACAAGAAGCAGAGCCATCTATCTGTAGGCGCAATTGTGCACCTTTGTCGATTGTGAAACCGTCTTCTGGAACTTCGAAGTATAAATCTACCAAGACCCATGAACAATCATTATTGAAAAAACCGCTACTACACGGTGAATCTAGTGTCTTAGTTTGGGTGAATGTTGCTCCTCCAACAGCATTTAATGTAAATGTCAAAGTGGCATCCGAACCTTCTTGACCCTTAAATTGAAGATAGATATAGAGTTCAATTTGGTTTGCACTACCTTGACCATAAACCGTTAGATCACCGATTAAATCATCAGAATGGAAGTCTACACCAGAAAGAGCACTCGCTTCTAATTGTGATCCCTCTGGCTCGATAGTGGTTATAGAACCATCACCACCAGTCCCACTCTCCTCACCGAGGTAAAGATTGTAAGTCTCGAGGTTAGCCGGTGCCTGCTTGACAATTACCTCTTCTTCCAGCACTTCATAGTCTGCAATTGGCAAAGCAGAAGCAAGCAACATAAGCAGAACGACGACAGGAGTTAGGCGTGTTTTCAGCATGCGCATGTTTATTCCGTCTGCTTTGGGGTGTTAAACCGTTTTGCATTCATTGTGCAGTTTGAGCGTCACCCTTCGGGTGGATTAGCTTTCTCCGCAAAGAGAAAGCTGTTATCAAGCAGAGCCCGATAATTATCAGAGCCATAGGATCAAAAACAACCTCTGTAGAAATTTGAGAAATTTCTGATTGTGCACCGGCGCCACCAGGGCCACCGCCGCCGCCGCCGCAACCGTCAGGTGGAGGCCCTATACCTGGACCCCATGTTTCGCCATAACCTTCGCAATCTCCATCGCCTCCGCCTCCTTGACCGCCACCTGAATCACTCGACATATCCGCTTCGCCGTGGTAACAGATCAGGAAGTAAGGGAATCCCATTTCCCCATCACCATTTTGCATTGTAGTGTGGTAGTGATAAATTCCCTGTGGGAAATCTGGAGTAGGGCCGAAGTGGCCGTTGCATTGGTCTAGATGACCAAGCCCTTGCGTATACTTGTAATCATCAATTCCATTGTATCCAGTTTCTCCATCTTTTAATTCGTATGAACTCTTCATCTCGACTACATTCATTTGTTCATCGTAACCCCAAAATCCGTAAATTGGATAGCCATCAAATGCAACTCCAATCACCTTCGAATGATTTCCGTCGTAGGTGTTTTGAGCGATTGCTTGAATAGTTGATTCATCATAATCATTTTCTATAGACTCTCCGTCTGCAGGGTGCCAATGCATACAATTGCCATCTGCATGGTAATGATAAGTCCCCCCTTGTGCAGCATGGCCATGACAAATTCCTAATTCAATCGGTTGTCGGGTTTCGTTGTAGACTCCATGATGAGCAGCAACAGCATCGCCTCCGGGACCATCTTCTGGACCATAGATTGGAACTCCGTTGATTGCAACAGCAACAGAACCTCTATCGGGGGCACATTCCTTTTCACCATTAGCCTCGGGACAATTTGCACTGTTGTGGCCACCAGTGGTATCGTTTACTGGACTCCTAGGAATCGACCACGTGTAGGACTGAGCAGTTGAACATTGGCCACCTCCTGAACATGCGAGAGTAGACTCAAAATCATGGTTTGGCAGCCCGTTTGTAGCGATGATTAGGTGTGTCTCATTCATTGTTATTGAAACTTCACACTGATGATTATCTGTATTTGAGGTGGTAAGATCGTCAACAAATGGCCGATCATCATTTGATTGACATTGGAAGAAGTCAAGCCAAAATTGAGCTAAATCTGTCGCATCATATCCCAATTCAATTACACTCAATGTTACACTTGCAGTTCCAGAACCTGCAGAATTATTTGCAAATACTGTAAAGGTTGTTTCAGGGATTACTTCGAGAGGTATACCTGAAATTAGTCCAGTTTGATTGTTAAATGATAGCCCATTAGGCAATTCGGGAGATATCTCCATCGAGACAATATGGCCACCAATGCTTGAAAATGTAATATCGCTCATTTGCGTTCCATTAGTAAGAGACTGTGATACAGTGTAAGGAGTGATTTCTGGAACTGTGATTACTGCAGTCACAACAAGTGTCTCTTTACAGAAATCTTCACCATCATCAACATAAAATTCAATCGTATAATTTCCAATCAAGTCGGGAGTAAATTCTGCAATCATGCTTGAAGGATTAACAATTTGAGCACTATAATTCACTGGACCTTCAAGGATTTGCCAATATGAATTTTGGAGAGTGTCGCCATCGTCATCATTGGAATTACTTGCATCTAAATATGCCATTTGATTTACATCTGTGACTAAATCGCCTCCAACATCACAACTAGGAGGGTTATTCTCGCCAGTATTGTTTGAGTTCTGGGTATATTCACAACTACCATCATCATCTGTCGCCTCTGAATTGTAATTATTTGCAGATTCGTCAGTACAACCTGCAATTTCATCTGAATCTAAAACTCCGTCATCATCCTCGTCGTAATCACAACTACCGTCATCATTATTTGCACTTGAATTGAAATTATTTGCAGTACTATCTGTGCAACCATCTATTGGGTCTGCAGTTATCAATATTGTAATATTATCAGACCAGGTGTCTTCAGGAAGATTGTGTGCTCTAAATGTGATGGAGATGTTTTCACTTCTATCTTCAATATCAATATCAAAAATCCAAGTTCCATTCACATCAGTAGCCAAATTATCGCCACTAGAAATTCCTTCAGCAGACTGCATTACCCAATTGATTCTTACCTCCATCGGGTGGTCGTGAATCACGTTACCAGTAACGAATTGATCACCTTCAATTTCCACTAAAATAGCCTCTAAAATGGGATCAGCGTGAAGATGTTTGGAGTGGTCTATCACATCCTCATCCGAACTATCAGAACAATCTTCAAAACCGTTGTTCTGTAAATTTGAAGAAATCTTTTCACCATTATCACAGGTGAAATATTTTTCAGTGACCTCATCTGTTCTAGAATCCATAGCGATGTAGCCTAAAACCGAGAACACAACTACGAAAGACAATACGATGGGGGCCGCCTTACTCATGCCAACCTATCGAATGCGATAGCATATATAACTACATGAAATATGTTCACAAATATTTCCAAATAACAATTTCTCCCGACTCATTCATTAGTTCCGAGCGATGCCCGGGGTCTGAGCGGGGGTTGCCGAGTGGTCAAAGGCGCCGGGCTTAAGATCCGGTCTCGATGGGTTCGTGAGTTCGAATCTCACCCCCTGCACCATCAAGTTAGAGACCATCCACCATCTACTGGTAAGATAAAACCCGTAATGTAATCCGCATCTGCTAGGAATTTTACTGCGTTTGCGATGTCTTCGGGAGTTCCGGCTCTTCCAAGTGGAACCTTTTCCAATATTTTCTCGAATCTCTCTTTCTCCCATGCTGCAGCTAATATAGCACCTGGTGCTATTCCATTTACGCGTATTTCAGGAGCTAATTCTCCTGCCAGATTAATCAATAATTGCCGCAATGCTGCTTTGGTAGCAGTATAGTGGGCCAACTCTTCCCAAGCATGGTCCCAACTGGTATCAACCATACCAATTACACTGCCATTTTTGGCTTTCAATTTAGGAACCAAACCTTGGGTTATGAAAAATGGAGCATCCAGATGAATAGATGTGAATCTACGTAACTCTTGAGGAGTAACTGTGGCGAAATCTTCCTGATTATAGATTGAAGCATTATGCACTAACAAATCAATTCCACCTGCTTCTTGAACTAATTCATGATCGTGAATCTCTTCTATTATCCTGAATAATTCTTCATCGTTTGAAAGGTCTCCTGAAACGATTGCACCTTTCCCTCTTTTGAGAAGGTGCCTAGCTTGTGTAACAGATCTATTACAATGAATAATTACTGCCCAACCTTCATCGATTAGCATGTTGGTGATTGCAGCACCAATTCTTCTTGCTCCACCGGTAATTACTGCCACTCGCATAAATACCGGACACCGAGTTTGTCCTTGAATGCTCGTAAACTCCCATAGCGACTCTTTTTGCACTCCATCCCTTCGGGATGGTTGGGTGAGAGGTCGTGACTGTGCGTAAATTGACGATGGCCAAGGCTCGTTCTCGCCTTCCAGAATGGTTCAGAACCAGGCTTCCAACTGGTGAATTACAGAAGAAATTCAACGAAACCAAGAACACAGTAACAGAGAACATGCTTCACACTGTTTGTCAGGAAGCTCGTTGTCCAAACATTCACGAATGTTGGGCTGCAAAAGATGCAACATTCATGGTTGCTGGCCAAGAATGTACCAGAGGGTGTAGATTCTGTGCAGTTGGCACAATTAAAAGACCGCCTCCACTTGATGAAAAAGAACCTGCAAGTTTAGCAGAAGCAATATCGAACATGGGTCTCAATCACGCTGTGATAACAGTGGTGAATCGTGATGACTTACCAGATAGTGGAGCTGCTCATTACAGGAAATGTTTGGAAGCGGTTAGAGAGGGTTCGCCTGAAGTAACCCTTGAACTATTATGTAGTGATTTAGCAGGTGATTATCTAGCCTTACATTCATTGTTAGATGGACTCGAATTGGAAGTATTTGCTCACAACGTTGAGTGTGTTCCAAGATTAGATTCTACAGTCAGAGATGCTAGAGCATCATTTGAACAATCGATTGGTATTCTATTAGAAGCCAAAAGGTTGCGTCCAGACATTTTGACTAAGTCTTCAATTATGGTAGGATTAGGAGAAACTGATGATGAAATTCTCGAGGCGCTACAACTGCTAAGAGATGCAAAAGTAGACCTAGTG
>MDSV01035357.1_pt1 | contig 17214 bp, 11 predicted proteins | sample 810851 | NCBI WGS metagenome assembly MDSV01 (sample SAMN05326640, study PRJNA326480) | marine metagenome | isolation source: seawater | place: Atlantic Ocean: North East | collected 2012 | reverse complement strand
CTTCTCCAACCCGCCCGGCACCGAAGTCGAGGGCGAGATCAAGAACAAGACCGAATTCGGCCTGTTCATCGGTCTCGAAGGCGATGTCGACGGCATGGTGCACCTCTCCGATCTCGACTGGAACCGTCCGGGCGAGCAGGTCATCGAGGAATACAACAAGGGCGATATCGTCAAGGCTGTCGTTCTCGATGTGGACATCGAAAAGGAACGCATCTCGCTCGGTATCAAGCAGCTTGGCAAGGATGCGCTGACGGAAGCGGCCGCTTCCGGCGATCTGCGCAAGGGCGCCGTGGTTTCCTGCGAAGTCATCGGCACCAATGACGGCGGCGTCGAGGTGAAGCTCGTCAACCACGACGACATCACCGCCTTTATCCGCCGTTCGGATCTGGCCCGCGACCGCGACGATCAGCGCCCCGAGCGTTTCTCGGTCGGCCAGGTGTTCGACGCCCGCGTCACCAACTTCTCCAAGCGCGACCGCAAGGTCATGCTGTCGATCAAGGCGCTGGAAATCGCCGAGGAGAAGGAAGCCGTGGCACAGTTCGGTTCGTCCGACAGTGGCGCTTCGCTCGGCGACATCCTGGGCGCGGCTCTCAAAAACCGCGACGACCAGTAAGCTTCGCTTGCATTACGCATAGGAAAACCGCCGGGTGGCAACGCCCGGCGGTTTTTTTGTTTGCTCTGATGGCGGTCTTCAGGTCGCCGGGTTCTCGGCCCTGTCCTCCAGTCGGAAGGCATAAAACGCCAGCAGAATGATGATCGGCGGCACGAGAAAGCAGAGCCGGCCGAACAGGCGGTAGGCAAGGGCGGCGAGCGCGCAGCCGAGCGCGAACAGGAACAGCGCCGGTATCAGCCGCTTCAGCCGGCGTTTCAGCGGTTCCTTGTCGATCGCGCCGCCGAAGAGGAGATCTGTCACGTCCAGCATGATCTGCGTCGTCGTCCCAGTCATCAGCGTGGACGGCGGAAGGTCGGGGAGGTGGACCCGGTGCACCGCGTTCTGGATCGCCATCGCGACCACAAGGGTCATGCCGGTGATGATTTCGCCGGCGCTGTTTGCGGCGGTCGGCAGCAGGAACACCAGCACGGCCGCCGCTGAAAACAGGGCGAACTGAAGCTTCAGGAGCACGGGAACCACCGGGCGCTCATGCCTGCCAAGCCAGCGCGCGAAATACCGCGCCGCCATCACAGAAACGCAGAAGACCGGCAGCGCGAGCGCCTTTGCCAGCAGGCCGCCGGTTCCGGTCGCAATCGCCGCACCCAACGTCACGAAGTTGCCGGTGACATGGGCGGTGAAAAGCCCGTGGAGCGCCACGAAGCCCATCGTATCGACATAGCCGCCATTGAGGCTGAGGGCCGAGGCAAGCAGGGAACGCGACATACACCATCTCCACCCGGACCATGACCCGTTCGATATGCGCCGGTCCGCCACGGACGCAGAGGCAGCGGCGAGGATCGCGCATGCGATCAAGCCATACACGCCGCGTGAACGCAGTGAGAGTATCGGGGAAGCGTAAATACATGGTTATGCCGACGAACACCGGCACACCGCGATCGCCGGTTGGGCAAAACCGCCGCTTATCCGTCTGGAAAACCAGTACGATAAAGAGATCGACAGGACCACGGTCGCCTCTGCCCGCTCAGAGTCGACAGTCGCCCGGCGGATCACATCAGCTCATGGTCTCTCCGATGACATGCGTTCCGCGCAAACGTCTTGAATGCGGCGACGCGCTCAGCCCCGCTTCGCCACCGGACGAATGCGGTCGCCGGCCTCGATCACCAGCGGATCGAAGCCGCTGCCGGGCTGTGCCAGCATCTCGAAAAGCTGGGCGCGCATGCGCGGCTCCCAGAATTTGCTGATGTGGTCGGCCACGCCGGCCACCGCCTCGTCATGCGGGCGGGTGCGGAAAAAGGCTGCGATCTGGTTTGCCATGTGTGTGAGCTTTTCAGGGGCCATTTGCTTTGTCCTTAGCCAGAGGGGGATGTCGGCGAGCGACGGATTTACTCCGCCGCCTCGACCCGCCGGGCCTTTCTTGAAAAGCTTTCATATTCCTCCTGCCAATCCGTCGGGCCGTTGGAGGGCGAGACCTGAACCGCCGTCACCTTGTATTCCGGGCAATTCGTCGCCCAGTCGGAGAAATCCGTGGTGATGACATTGGCCTGCGTGGCCGGGTGGTGGAAGGTGGTATAGACGACGCCCGGCGACATCCGGTCGGTAATCTTCGCCCTCAGGCTGGTTTCGCCGGAACGGCTCTGCAGCTTCACCCAGTCGCCGTCCTTCACGCCGCGCAGTTCCGCATCGTGCGGATGGATTTCGAGAACGTCCTCCTCGTGCCAGACGACATTGTTCGTCCGCCTTGTCTGCGCGCCCACATTGTACTGGCTGAGAATACGCCCGGTGGTCAGAAGCAGCGGGAAGCGCGGCCCGGTCTTCTCGTCGGTCGCAATGTAATCGGTGCGGATGAACCGCCCCTTGCCACGCACGAAGCCATCGATATGCATGATCGGCGTGCCGTTCGGCGTCTCGTCATTGCAGGGCCACTGAACCGAACCCTTTTCGTCGAGCAGTTCATAGGTGACATTGGCAAAGCTCGGCGTGGTCGCGGCGATCTCCGCCATGATTTCGGCGGGATGGGTATAGGACCAGTTGCCGCCCATCGCATTGGCGAGAAGCTGCGTCACCTCCCAGTCGGCATAGCCGGCCTTTGGCGACATCACCTTGCGCACCCGGTTGATGCGCCGCTCGGCATTGGTGAAGGTGCCGTCCTTTTCCAGGAAGGTCGAGCCGGGCAGGAAGACATGCGCGTAATTCGCCGTTTCGTTCAGGAAGATGTCGTGGACGATGACGCATTCCATCGCGGCCAGACCGGCGGACACATGCTTGGTATCGGGGTCGGATTGCAGAATGTCCTCGCCCTGGCAGTAGAGCCCCTTGAACGTGCCGTCGACGGCGGCGTCCAGCATGTTGGGAATGCGCAGGCCTGGCTCGTCCGAGATCGGCACGCCCCAGGCCTTTTCGAAGATATCGCGGACATCCGCATTGTTGACGTGGCGATAGCCGGGCAGTTCGTGCGGGAAAGAGCCCATGTCGCAGGAGCCCTGCACATTATTCTGGCCGCGCAGCGGGTTCACGCCGACGCCGCGACGGCCGATATTGCCGGTCATCATGGCGAGATTGGCAAGGCCGATAACGGTGGTCGAGCCCTGCGAATGTTCGGTGACGCCGAGGCCGTAATAAATGGCCGCATTGCCGCCCTTCGCATAAAGCCGCGCGGCTTGGCGAACGGTTTCGGCCGGCACGCCGGTCAGTGTTTCCACGGTTTCCGGGCTGTTGGCGGGCTCGGCGGCAAAGGCGGCATAATCCTGGAACTCGTCCCAGTCGCAGCGTTCGCGGATAAAGGCCTCGTCGTAAAGCCCCTCGGTGACGATCACATGCGCAAGGGCGGTGACGATGGCCACATTGGTGCCCGGGCGCAGCGCCAGATGATGGCTTGCCGCGACATGCGGCGTCCTGACCAGATCGATGCGGCGCGGATCGATGACGATCAGCTTGGCGCCCTGCCGCAGCCGCTTTTTGAGCCGCGAGGCAAACACCGGGTGTCCGTCGGTCGGGTTGGCGCCGATGACGAGCGCGACATCGACCTCTTCGACGCTGTCGAAATCCTGCGTTCCCGCCGAGGTGCCGAAGGTCTGGCCGAGGCCATAGCCGGTCGGCGAATGGCAGACGCGGGCGCAGGTATCGGTATTGTTGTTGCCGAAGACGGCGCGGGCAAGCTTTTGCACCAGATAGGTCTCTTCATTGGTGCAGCGCGACGAGGTGATGACGCCGATGGAGTCCTGCCCGTAATCCGCCTGAAGACGGCGCAGCTTGGACGCGGCAAAGCCGAGCGCCTCCTCCCACGAGACCTCGCGCCAGGGGTCGGCGATGTTCTCGCGGATCATCGGTTTCAGGACGCGGTCCTTGTGGCTGGCATAGCCATAGGCGAAACGGCCCTTGACGCAGGAATGGCCGTGATTGGCTTTGCCATCCTTGTAGGGCACCATGCGCACCAGTTCCTCGCCGCGCATTTCCGCCTTGAACGAGCAACCGACGCCGCAATAGGCGCAGGTGGTGACGACCGAATGCTCCGGCTGGCCGATATCGATGATCGATTTTTCCTGCAGCGTCGCCGTCGGGCAGGCCTGAACGCATGCCCCGCAGGACACGCATTCGGAGCCCAGAAAATCATCGCCGAAACTGCCGGGCGAAACGCGGGATTCAAAACCGCGTCCCTCGATCGTCAGCGCGAATGTGCCCTGCACCTCCTCGCAGGCGCGCACGCAGCGCGAGCAGACGATGCATTTCGACGGGTCATAGGTGAAATAGGGGTTGCTTTCATCCTTCGGCAGGTAGCGGGCGTTCACCTCGCCAACGCCGTCGCGCGTCTTCACGTGGTTGCCGCCATCATAGCCGTAGCGCACATCGCGCAGGCCCACCGCGCCGGCCATATCCTGCAGCTCGCAATCGCCATTCGCAGCGCAGGTCAGGCAATCGAGCGGATGGTCGGAGATATAGAGCTCCATCACCCCGCGGCGCAGCGTCTTCAACTGGTCAGTCTGGGTCGAGACCACCATGCCATCGGCAACCGGCGTGGTGCAGGAGGCCGGCGTGCCGCGCCGCCCCTCGATTTCCACCAGACAGAGCCGGCAGGAGCCGAAGGCGTCGACCATATCGGTCGAGCACAGCTTGGGAATGGCGATCCCGGTTTCCATGGCCGCCCGCATCACCGAAGTGCCTTCCGGAACGGTGACATCAAAACCGTCGATCGTGAGCGTAACCGTCGCTTCTGATTTCGAAGCCGGTGTGCCGTAGTCGATTTCCTTGATCAGGGACATATCACTACTCCGCTGCTTCTGCCGGTTGGGGCCGTGATTGGGGACGCGGTCCGAAGTCTTCCGGGAAATGGGTGAGCGCGCTTGAAACGGGATATGGCGTGAAGCCGCCCAGCGCGCAGAGCGAGCCAAGCCGCATCGTGTTGCAGAGATCGTCCAGAAGCGTCTTTTGCTCGGCCAGTCCTGCGCCGGCGGCGATCTTGTCTATTACCTCCGCGCCGCGCACCGCGCCGATGCGACAGGGCGTGCATTTGCCGCAGCTTTCCACCGCGCAGAACTCGAAGGCAAACCGTGCCTGCTTCATCATGTCGGCGGTATCGTCGAAGACGACGATGCCGGCATGGCCGATCAGCCCGTTATTGGCGGTGAAGGCCTCATAGTCGAAGGGGATATCGAAATGGCTCGTCGGGAAGTAGGCGCCGAGCGGCCCGCCGACCTGCACCGCCTTCACCGGCCGTCCGCTGGCCGTGCCGCCGCCGATATCGTAGATCAGCTCATTGAGCGTGATGCCGAAGGCGGTCTCGAACAGCCCGCCATGCCTGATATTCCCGGCAAGCTGGATCGGCATGGTGCCGCGTGACTTGCCGATGCCGAAATCGCGATAGTACTCAGCGCCACGATCCAGGATCAGCGGAACGGAGGCCAGCGACAGCACATTGTTGACCACGGTCGGACAGCCGAACAGACCCTCGAGTGCCGGAAGCGGCGGCTTGGCGCGCACCACGCCGCGCTTGCCTTCGAGGCTGTTGAGCATGGAGGTCTCTTCGCCGCAGACATAGGCGCCTGCCCCAACGCGCATTTCCATATCGAAAGCATGCCCGGAGCCGAGCACCGAAGGCCCCAGAATGCCTTCCCGGCGCGCGATCTCGATCGCCTTCCGCATGGTTTGGATCGCATGCGGATATTCCGACCGGGTGTAGATATAGCCCTTGGTGGCACCCGTCGCGAGGCCGGCAATCGCCATGCCCTCGATCAGAACGAAGGGATCGCCCTCCATGATCATCCGGTCGGCAAAGGTGCCGCTGTCGCCCTCATCGGCATTGCAGACGATGTATTTCCAGGAGCCTTCCGCCTTGCGCACCGTGTCCCACTTGATGCCGGTGGGAAAGCCCGCGCCGCCGCGACCGCGCAGGCCGCTTTCGGTGACGGTCTTGACGATATCCGGGCTTTTCATGGCAATCGCGTTTTCCAGCCCGCGCAACCCCTTGTAATGGCGGTAGTCGGCGACGGATAGCGGGTCCGTCACGCCGCAGCGGGCAAAGGTCAGCCGCGTCTGCCGCTTCAGGAACGGCAGTTCCCGCGTCTCACCAAGGAAAAGCGGGTGCTCCGCGCCGTCCAGAAAACCGGCATCGAACAGACTTTCGACGTCGGCAGGCTTCACCGGGCCATAGGCAACGCGGCCATGGCCGGTGCGAATTTCGACCATCGGCTCCAGCCAGTGCAGGCCGCGCGAGCCATTGCGCACGATATCAGCCTCCAGTCCGCGCGCGCCAAGCGTTTCGGTAATCGTCGATACCACCCTGTCGGCGCCAACGGCGAGGGCAGCGGCATCACAGGGGATGAAAATGACAGGTTTCATTGTCCGGCCTCCGCAACAACGTCCCTGAGCGTCGCTTCATCCAGCCGGCCGTAAAGCGCGTCATCCAGCATCGCCGCCGGCGCGCAGGAACACAGGCCCAGGCAATAGACGGGTTCCAGCGTCAGCCTGCCATCGGCCGTCGTCTCGTGCCAGTCGAGGCCAAGGGCCGCGCGCAGGCCATCGGCCAGCGTCTCGCCGCCCATGGACTGGCAGGCTTCCGCGCGACAGATTTTCAACACGTGACGACCGGCCGGTTCGCGGCGAAAATCGTGATAAAAGCTCATCACGCCATGCACTTCGGCGCGGCTGAGGTTCAGCTTTTCCGCGATGAGCCGCAATGCGGCTTCCGGGATATGGCCAAATTCGCTCTGAACATCGTGCAGGATCGGCAGCAGCGGCGCTTCGCCCTGCAGATGGTCTTCGACAATCGCGGTTGTGCGTGCGGCAACCGCCTCCCGCTCGAAACCCAGATCCATCATGCTCCTCCGCCTCTACGACTGATCTCAAAAAATGTCATATTTTTGGACGGACAATCAATGCGGCAGTTCCGTCGGCCGATGGCATTTCCTTATAGATGAGTTCGGAGGTCATGTTTCATGCCTCGGCCAGATGCCGCACCTGCCGCAGAAAGGCCGAGATCAAGGGCGCATAGGGCTCGCGATGCGTGGCGACGAGGCCGACTTCCGACCCGGCCACGGGATCGACGATCGGTATGGTCTTCAGGGTCTCGTTTGCAAGGCTCGTGGCCAGGCTTTCCGGCATGATGGTCGACCACAGCCCGGTCTGCACATGGGCGAACAGGGTGACGATCGAATCCGATTCCAGCGTCGGCGCGACATCGGCGGAGACCTCGGCGAGGATGCCATCGAGAATGCGCCGGTTCTGCATGTCCTTCGTCAGAAGACAGAGCGGCAGGCGGCTGACGTCGTTCCATGTGATCCGCTTGGCCTCGCCGAGATCCGTTTCGGCATGAGTCACAAGGCAATAGGTCTCGCGGTAGAGCGGGATCTGCGTGGCCTTCCCCACCGGCTCGTTTTCGAGATAGGTGATGCCGACGTCGATCTCGAGATTTTCAAGAAGCGACAGGATTTCGGCGGATGACCGCGACAGCACCGAGACCGTAACGCCGGGATTGCTCGCGACAAACGGCGCCGTCAGCGTCGGGACATGGGAAAGCGCGGTGGGTATGGCCGCGACCCTCAGATGACCGCTCAGGCCCTCGCGAATGGTCTTCAGTTCCTGCTGCATGGTGCGCGCATCGGCGACCAGCCGTCGTGCCCATTCTAGCACCCGCTGGCCTTCCGGCGTCAGCCCCTGATAGCGGGAGCCGCGCAGGACCAGAAGAACGCCCAACTGCTCCTCAAGCTGCTTGATGGCGGCCGAAAGCGCGGGTTGCGAAACGCCGCAGGCTTCCGCCGCGCGCCCGAAATGCCGCTCACGCGCCAGGGTTATGAACATCTCCAGTTTTTCAATCATGCATCTTCCATCCGGACGGGCGCTTGTCGCGCTCATTCTAACGCAATTGCGGGAGAGGGGAGACCGGACCCGGCGCGGAATTTGAACGCGAAAGAGAGTGAACACCATACGGTCAGGAAGCAAGCCAGAAAACGCGCGCTGAAAGCGCTCTCAAGCGTATTTCAGGAGAGTACATCAAGGACAAAAGTGTCCTGCTTTCCGCAAGGGGCAACAGGGTGGACAAAGCCGGAGCTCAACCGGCTGAAAAACAAACGCTTGTATAAAGAAGTGGCGCCCAGACGCGGAGTGAATATTACCTATTAATTCAGTTACTTAAAGAGTAGCGGGACTCGGTGTTCTGTCACTAAACTTCAGGGCTTTCCGACATTAATGTCCCGCCGGTCTATACGTTTGACCAGCCGACGTTGGATCGGCTATGCAAAATCGGCCACGGCGGCCAACCAACTTTCAGCACCAACCCGCAACCTCTCAAATTAGGCGGGACACAAGAGGTGAGGTCACGCGTGACACAAGCGCCAAGGCTCGCTAATGGTGCGCCGACAAGAAGTTGGAAAGGGTCGGTTGCGACTATGCCGCTGGTTGTTGAGCAACTATTAAAGTACGGACTTGTGGGTGTGATGAACACGCTCATTACGTTTATCGTCATCGTGCTTCTGAGCTATCTCGGTTTCTCGCCCGTGACATCCAACGTGATAGGGTATGCCTGCGGGCTGGCGAATAGTTTTTTCTTCAACGGCCGATTTACCTTTGCGTCGACGAATGGAAGGAAGGCGGTGTACCGTTTTCTGGCAGGCTTTGCCTTGGCCTATTGCATCAACCTCGCTGCGCTGCTCGCGCTGACGCACCAAGGCGATCTGCCGGAAATGGTATCGCAGGCCATCGCGATGTTGGTCTATAATGTATGCTTCTTCCTGATCATGAAATTCTGGATATTTGAAAAAGATGGCTGATCATTATTCGCTTGATGTAGTGATTCCCTGCTACAATGAGGAAGAAAACCTTCCCCACACGATACCGGTCCTCAATGACTTCCTTAGAAATCTGTTGTCTCGCGAAGACCTTGGGCTGGAGCGTTTCAGGATCATCCTCGTTGATGATGGCAGCGCGGACCGGACATGGTCGCAAATTGAGGCCTTTACACAAACGGTCGGTACCAGCGGTGTGAAACTTAGCCGCAATTACGGCCATCAGAATGCCATGCTGGCGGGCCTTTCGATTGCTGACGCCGATGTCGTACTGACGATAGACAGCGACCTGCAGGATGATATCAACGCGATTTCGGAGATGCTCAAGGCATATCAAGCCGGTGCCGATCTCGCGCTTGGCGTGCGTCGCTCGCGCGGCGAGGACCGCTTTTTCAAGAAGACCACGGCGAGGGGATATTATGCGCTGATGAGGCTGATGGGCGCGCAGATCGTGCCCGATCATGCAGACTTCAGGCTTATGTCGCAGAAGGCGCTGAAGGCGCTTCTCACACACGAAGAGACAAACCTGTTTCTCCGGGGCATCATACCCAATCTGGGCTTCAAATCACAGATCATTGAATATGATCGCCAGTCGCGTGAGCACGGCGAAACCAAATATACCCTGAAGAAAATGCTATCGCTCGCCGTCAACGGCGTGACATCATTTTCCGCTGCACCGCTGCGCTTCGTGGCGGCTTTGGGGATTTCCGTGTTCGTGATTTCGATGCTACTTGCCTTCTGGTTTCTGATGGAGCGGCTGTTCGTCGCCGACAGCACGGTTCCCGGATGGGCCTCGATCGTACTGCCGCTGTTGTGGCTCGGGGGCCTTCAAATCTTCTGCATGGGGATTATCGGCGAATATGTGGGTAAGATATATCTCGAGGTAAAACGCCGGCCTCGTTTTATCATCGATGAGAAGATATAAGGCCGTTGCCGGCCCACCAATGCGAGCGTATAGCAGACTTCCATGAAGAACAGTATTTTTGAGCCCCTGTTCCATCCAGCGAATCACAGGTTTCTGGCGGGCTGCATTTTCGCAATTTGCCTGCTGTCTTACGGCGGACACGCCTATTACATGAATTTCAATGCGGACGACGTGATCCAGATTCAGTCTGTATCAAACGACGCGCTGACCTATCTTAGCCAAGGGCGCTGGGGTCTTTACCTTATTTTCCACGTGGTGCAGGGCGACAATCCAGGTGGCTTGTTCTCGCTCGGGCTGGCTGTGGTGCTCATGATGCTGTCAGGCATGGTCGGTGCCCGGGTCTTGGGTATCAAGTCCGTCGCTGTGATGCTGTTTTTTACGCTGTTTTCCGCGGTGTCCCTTTATTACGGCCGGTTGTTTTCGTTTCAGCTTACCTGGGTCGCATTCACATTCGGCGTTTTTTTGTCGGTTTGTGGCGTCTATCTTGCGGTCACCAAGGCGAAATGGTTACCCGCCACAGTGCTGCTGGGACTAGCGCCGGCTTTTTACCAGCCGACAATTGAGGTTGCAGTCGTTCTGTTTCTGGGGGCGTTGATCTTCCAGATCGGCGATGTAGGTGCGAGAAAAATAATTCGTCGTGCATTCTATTATGTTGCTATCGTCGTTGCATCCTCTGCATTGTATGTTGTGACGACAAAAATATCTCCTTATATTTCAGGGGTTCCGCTGAACGGCCGTAGTAGTATTGATATTATCGAGGCTTTCAAGAATTTCGATAGGATATATATATTATTTATTAGTCAGTCTGTTCCGTTATATGCTGGAAGTAAGGATCCATATTTCCCGGATATTTATAGAATTTTATTATCTATTTCGTTTTTGTGTTATACATATTGTTTTATTAATTCCATTAAGCGTAGAAATTTGTCTTCGCTGGCGTTATTTATATTTTTTAATACGATAATAGTGGTTGCGCCTTATTTTCTCGCATTTGCATCTCCAGCTGATACCTTCAGCACTAGGTCGCTTATCGCCTTCTCTTTCGTTCACGCGATTTACCTGATTTATCCCATCCACCAATGGGTATTGGCAGCGTCTGAGGGGGAAGGCGGCGGCAAGGCGCTGCTGGCGCAATCCTCTTTGATATTGGGCTTTGCGTTTGTGTTGATCAGCGGCTGGCAGGTTGCAAAGCTTTCCTTTGATAACGCGCTTGCTTCACAGCAGGATTTGCTTGCCGTGAACAGGATCATTTCAAGAATAGACGATGTGCTTCAGGATAGCGCCATGGCGAACGAATCCTCGATATGCATAGCGGTCAACTTCAATACGCCGACGTCAGCAGGGCCGCGCGGTTTTGCCGGCACAGCCCGGGCCACGCCCTGGTCCAAGGAGTGGATTTTCCGGCTCGTGGATAACAGGTTCATTCCGGCCGAACCCGGAAAAAAGGAAGAATTGCTTGCGCAGTCTGCGTCGAAACCGAAATGGCCTGCGAGGGGTTCAGTCTACACAGATCTGGGATGTGTTGTGGTGAACGTGAACTGAACTGTTCGCACTGTTTCGCTTTCGTGTGACTTTTGATGCGGCCATCTGTTTCAGAAAGCGTAGAGGCTGTGGCTATGCTTTCGTTAGAGTTGGCCGGTGGGTGGAATGCGGAGGCCACGTATTTCCGCCATTCAATCTGGATGTGTTGAAAAACTTCGGCTCAGCCCAGAAATTCGCAGTTGATCTTCGGTATGATGTTCGTTCAAAAGAACACTGGATATTTGCCAAGCATCTGCGATGGAATGCGGCCAGCATTATCCACGGGTCACAAGGGGTGTGCAAAGTCGTTGCCGATCAGCGACGCCACACGGTTGAAGTGTATTGGTAGGCGCCTCAATGCCGTGCGCGAGCCTTTGGTCGATCGATCGAAGAGTCGGTCAATAGTCAGAATGGAAAGATGAGCATGGGTGAACTATTTCAAAGGCCGTCGGCCAAGACCGCTCTCGACTGGACTGGCGAGCGCTTCACCCCCAAGGTTTCCGGGCAGGTCGAGCTCGAGCATTTGCATCGGTATTTTCTGGCGCGGGAACTATGTCGTGGGCTGGATGTTCTCGATATCGCATCTGGCGAAGGCTACGGCTCCGCGTTGCTTGCCCAGGTGGCGTGTTCGGTCGTTGGCGTTGAGGTCGATGAAGAGTCGGTCAAGCATGCCAAAAATAACTATCATGCGGATAACCTGGAGTATCGGGCGGGAAAAGCAGAAGAAATTCCCGTCGACGGGGGCAGCGTTGATTGCGTTGTCTCCTTTGAAACGATTGAGCATTTTTATGATCAGGAGAAATTCCTGGCTGAGATCAAGCGCGTTCTGCGTCCCGGCGGCTTCGCACTCATCAGTTCGCCGAACCGGGATGTCTATTCCGGATTTGGCACTCCACCCAATCCGCATCATGTCCGCGAACTGACCCAGGATGAATTTCAGGACCTCCTCTCGCACCGATTTCAAAACGTCGCTTTCTTCGGGCAGAGGGCGGTTCTCGGATCCGTGATCGTGTGCGACCGGGGGCATGAAGACCAGAAGTTGGTCAGTTTTGACCGCCGAAGCGAAGATCGATTCGAGGCAAGTTATGGTCTTGCTCGATCTGTATATTGTGTTGCCGTCGTGTCGGATTCAGAACTGCCGGCCTCTCCGAACAGCATTTATTTCGACTTGGCTTCAGTAGAGGATGCCGTCGTAAAATATCCAGCCGTGAACGCGGCCTTCACTGCTGAGAAGAAGGAAAACGAGCTTCTTCGGGGGGAGGTTCGCCGTCTGGAGCAAAGTGAGGCAACAATCAATGCCAAGGTAGCCGACCGTGAAGCGGCGCTTGCCACCCTGAAAGTAGATATTGAGGCGATGGTCGATGTAGTAGACCGTTGCAAGCGGCAGCTGGACGCGGAAAAGTATAGCGCCAATCTGGCAGAACAGCAGAGGGACGCCGCTGTCGAGGCGGTTGTCAATCGGGCTTTCTCCATCGTCTGGGAAAGGCGGAGGCATACCATTCATCGGCGTGCCTTGTTGCTGCATCCTTTGAGTAAGAAGAGGCGAAAGAGCTACAGAGACAGGAGAAAATCTAAGCTGCGCTCGCAACTTGAAGGGTCGTCTATGCCCGCCTTTCATCCGTTAGACGACGCCTGGATAGAACGCGAAAAGTCGAGGCTTCGGCTCGTGGCACTGATGCGACATCCTTTCAACAGTCGCAAGCGTAGGAAATATCGCAAGAAACATGCTGTTGGAGGCATTTTTAACGGTTCGCAGGCTTCAGAGGCGATTATGAAATCGCTCGATACTTCGTATGCTATTGGGCTGCCCTTTGTTTATCGCGAAAAGTTCCCGCTCACAGGACGCAGAGTGGCCGTTTTTTTTCATGTCTATTGTGTCGAAGAGTTCGAGCGTATAATTGCCTTTATATCAAATATTAAATGGCCGTTCAGCCTGTTTATTTCGACTGACAGCGCTGATAAAAAGCGGAAAATTTTGAATAGGCTTATTCATTGGAACAGGGGAAGTGTTCGTATAGACATTACTCCTGATACAAGCCGTGATTTTGCGAATTTTTTTGTCAGCTATCGAAAAGATATCGCGGATTTCGACTATATATATCGCATTCAAACCAGACACCCTTCACATGCGCCGGACCAGGTCGATTGGCTGCAGTGGCTTATCGCGTCTACAATCGGATCTCCGGAAATTGTCGACAGCATCTTGTCCGCATTTCAAGCGGACGAAACACTTGGCGTCCTGGCTCCGGCTTATCGGCTCGAAAATGCGCCCTTTCAGAGTTGGGCGAACAATTTCGAGCAATACGCGAAATTGGCGGCAAAGCTCGGCGTCACCCTGAGGCAGGACTCTCCTTGCGCCTTCCCGGCCGGCTCGGTCTTTTGGGCAAGGTCGGCAGCTCTGGTGCCTATGCTCGATATGGAGTTGACGCTGGAAGACCTTGAACCAGAGGCAAGCAATACCGATGAAACGCCGTTGCATGCAATCGAACGCATGACGTTTCTTTCGGCAGAGGTTGCTGGATTCGGCTGGAACCTGGTTTGGCCGCAAGCTCGCAAAGAAAGATCGATCACCGCACCGGGGGAGTTGCGGCAAGCGTTGTTGGAGAAACGAAAGTTGCTCTTGCCGATTAAGGAGCGCCAAGGTTACGGCAGTGAGGTGGAGCGCTCGCAGAGTCAAAAGGCCCGTTTCAAGAGAAAAAGGAATGCCGAACTTGACGCATTTCTTGCGACGGATCAGCGCATCGAGCTGCCCTCTGCCGAGACGCCCATTGTTTCTGTTGTGGTTGTCTTGTTCAACAGCGCTGAACTGACCTTCCCATTCCTTCTTTCGCTTCGGCAGGCCATGAAAGTGCCGACTGAAGTGATTATCGTTGACAATGCTTCGACGGACCGAACGCGGGAGCTGCTTTCCCGTGTTGATGGCGCCAAAATCGTGCTGAACGACGAGAACGAGCATTTTCTGCGTGGTTCGCGACGCGGTGCTGCTCTGGCCCAGGGCGCATTTCTGTTGTTTGTGAACAATGACACCGTGTTGCCCAGCGACTGTCTTGAGATCGCCACAGCGAATTTTGAAGACCCCGGGACCGGAGTTGTTGGGGCGAAGATAATCCTTCCGGGTGGATCCTTGCAGGAAGCAGGCAGCGTTATCTGGTCGGATGGTACATGCGTAGGATACGGACGCGGACAGAACCCGAATTCTCCCGCCTTTCAGTTCCGGCGTGAAGTGCATTACTGCTCTGGCGCTTTCATGATGCTGCGACGCTCTCTCTACCTGGAGTTGGGTGGGTTTGATGAGCGATACGCCCCTGCCTATTACGAGGAAACAGATCTCTGCATGAAAATCCGCGCAGCCGGGTATAAGGTCATCTATGACCCGCGAATTGCGATCGAGCATTACGAGTTCGGCAGCGCGACGGTTCGCCAGCAGGCGATCGACCTGCAGGAGAGAAATCACAAGTTTTTTCTGGCTCAGCATGCCACGGCCCTGAAAAATCATCCCTCTCATGAGATCGGCCCGCGCGCGGCATTGGATTCGCTTCGCAAGAAGCGCGTTTTGATGATTGATGACCGCGTGCCCTACCGGAACCTAGGAGCTGGCTATCCTCGCGCGCGGGATCTGGTCAAAGCGGTCTCCGCTCTTGGGTGGGATGTCACATTCTACCCGTTATACTTTCCGGGCCTGGATGTTGATGAATTCTGGTCTGACTTCGGGCCAGACATCGAGGTCGCTGCCGAACTCGGCGAGCCCGGGCTTTCTGGCTTTCTGAGGGAGCGGGCAGAAGAGTTTGACGCTGTTTTTGTGAGCCGGCCCGGCAACATGGCGCGCGTTCAGGAGGCGTGCGGCCGCGCGTTTCTTTCCCGCCTCAAGATCATTTATGATGCAGAGGCGCTTTTCGTCGAAAGAGAAAAGATTCGCCGGACGCTTTTCGGCAACCCTTTCGAAGAAAAGGATTACCGTGCCGCCTATGAGAAAGAGATTGGCTTGATAAAGGGAGCCGCTGCTGTCGTTACGGTTTGCGCGCGCGAAAAGGAACTCATCAGCTCTTGTATTTCAACGCCTATTCATGTGATCGGTCACATGGTGGATGCCAATCCCTCCGCAGCGAATTTCGAGGAACGCTCGGACCTGCTTTTCGTCGGCGCTCTTGACGGCACACGAGAGGTTTCGCCGAATGTCGATTCTCTCATATGGTTTGTGGAAGAGGTAATGCCGCTCGTAGATCAGAAGCTTGGCACCGATTGGAAGCTGAACGTCGCAGGGCGTATACAGTCTGAGGATCTCGATCGGATTTCATCCGAGCGTGTCCGGCTGCTCGGAATGGTTCCTGACCTTTCGCAACTCTACAATGAGAACCGCTTATTCATAGCGCCTACGCGTTTTGCGGCTGGCATTCCCGCGAAGGTTCATGAGGCTGCCAGCTTCGGCTTGCCTGTTGTTACCACAGATTTGATCGCCGCGCAGGTCGGCTTCGTTCCCGATAGCGAGATTCTCGCTGCGTCAACGGCAAAAGACTTCGCTGATAAATGTGTAAGTCTTTACACAGACAAGGATATTTGGTCCCGCATCCGTGAAAAAGCACTATTGGCGGTCGCACGCGACTGCTCGAAGGAGCTGTTTGAAAAGAGAGTTGAGTCGCTCCTCGGGCCATTTGAAAAATAGAAGCCTGCTGAGAGAGCGCATGGATATCAAATTCTGCAAGGGGTGTGACGAATTCGGTGCAGGTCAGTTTGCATCTACGGACAGGAGAAGCTAGAGAATTCGTCTGTCGAAACGAAGGGGCACGACTTTGTCAGATTCAATTCTTCATCTGTTGCCGGTGGAAGTTCAGCGGGCGGTCCAGGCAGAATTCGATGCCGCCTACTATCTACGCATGTATCCTGAACTCATGAAAGCCGCGATAGACCCCCTCGACCACTATTTGGAATTCGGTTGGAAAGAAGGACGGAATCCCCGAAAGGATTTTGATTCGCATGGCTATTTGCGCCAGCATATTGATGTCGCGATCGCAGGAATGAACCCGTTCGTGCACTATATTCAGTATGGCCGCTCCGAAGGTCGCACGGTTCCGACCGGAGAGCATTTCATGGCGTTGTTGCCAAATGTCCGTGCAATGCAGAGGGTTCAGGATGCTGCTTTTCCGGTGGACGCGGAAACTTGCGAAAAGCTTATGGTCATTCTGATTCCCGAGCACAATACAATGAGCGGGGGAATCTATTCTTTCTTTTCGATCGCCCGTGCAGCCTATCAGATGCGGCATCGCCACGAATACAAGACCCTGCTCATGACGCGGCCGAACCGTTTGAACGAGACTTATACCAGGCAGTGCAACTTCAGAAACAGCGAGGATGTTTTCCGTTTCAGCCAAATTGTACGTTGTAGAAACGCGAAAACGGTTTACCTTCACCTTCCTGAATACATGGTGCCGTCCTTTGTCGACCTCATGGATGCGGAGACGTTGGAGTATCTGAAATCTAGAGACAAACTCTATATAAATATACTCAACCAAAAAATCGATATCATGCCGGAAGCTCACGAGCTGGAAGATGTGCGCGCGCTGGCAGACGAGTTGACCCAATCTGTTGCCCACCATTCCTACTTCGGTCAGAGTTTCGCAGATCGTTATAATACGCCGCTCCTGCTTCTTCCTGCCTACACGGATCTTAGCCAGTATGAGGCCATTCCGGCGGAAGAAAAACACAATCTGATCATATATTCTCCAGACGAAGCAGATTGGAAGACAGCTACCCTAGAGGCGATCGCCGAAGGCATGCCAGACTACGAACAGAGGTGGCTCGGTTTATCTGCACAGTTTGGGGCGTTTCGTTAAGTGGATTTCCGCCTCGATTATGCCGCCACCATCATCGGCGTCAGCGCGTTGAAG
>MDSV01212818.1_pt1 | contig 17215 bp, 11 predicted proteins | sample 810851 | NCBI WGS metagenome assembly MDSV01 (sample SAMN05326640, study PRJNA326480) | marine metagenome | isolation source: seawater | place: Atlantic Ocean: North East | collected 2012 | reverse complement strand
AATTACTTGCATATTTATTTGATGTTTCTAGGTGCGAAGATACATCAAAACTTAAAAGATGGTTCTTCTTTGATGAGGTTGTTAAATGATAAATATTATATCTCCAATAAATCAACTTGGATATGGAATAGCTGGATTAAATTTGGTCAAGTCTCTAGCAGAGAAAACTGAAGTGTCTTTGTTTCCAATTGGTCAAATAGAAGTCAAGACCCAGCAAGATTTTGACATTATAAAAAGATGTGTTGATAAGTCTACACTCCCAGATTTTGACTCACCGTGCATTAGAATCTGGCATCAGCACGATATGTCACAATTTGTTGGCAAGGGCCAGCATATTGCTTTTCCATTTTTTGAGCTAAATAAATTTTCTAGTTTAGAAAAACATCATTTGAATTCAGTAGATAGTATCTTTGTTACTTCCAGTTGGGCAAAAGAAATATGTTTAAGAGAACTCAATCACGCAGACGATAATATAAAAGTTGTGCCACTTGGAGTAGATATAAATATATTTAGACCTTTGGAACCAAACAACGTGGGAAAGACAATATTTTTTAACTGCGGTAAGTGGGAAAAGAGAAAAGGTCACGATATATTACCAGAGATATTTAATACAGCATTTAATGACGACGATGACGTAGAACTGTGGATGATGAATTCTAACCCATTTTTGGACGAAGAGGGTAATAACAAGTGGAAAAGACTATATATAGAAAGTAATATTGGTCATAAAATACGCTTTATTGACCGTCTAAATACACAGCAAGAAGTGTATAATATTATGGAGAAAGTAGACTGTGGAATCTTTCCATCTAGAGCAGAAGGCTGGAATTTAGAACTTTTAGAGATGATGTCTTGTGGGAAAAGCGTAATCACCACAAATTACTCTGCTCACACAGAATTTTGCGATAAAGAAAATGCATATTTAGTAAATATAGAAACTGAAGAAGTCGCTAATGATGGAGTATTTTTTAGAGGCGACATTGGAGATTGGGCGCATATAGGTCAAAAGCAGATAAAGGAATTCTCTGACCACATGCGTCATGTATACGAATTAAAGCAAAAGAATATGCTACAAGGCAATAGTCACGGTATTACCACAGCCAAAAAATTTAATTGGAATTACTCTGCCCAGAAGGTTATCTTAAATGTTTAACTTCTTTAAAAAGAAAAAAGAAACACAAGACACAATTGAAAAAAAATTTGAAGAAAACAACTTTGTAGCCTCAGTGACATATTACATAGATGCAGATAGCAATACTATGATAGATATGAATATTGAGGACTATGATAATGCAACAATGAATGGTCTTGCACATCTTTTGACCACACTATCAAGTGAACAATGTTTTTTAGAAACATTTGAAATTTTAAAAACAGCTATGATGAAAGAAAACGAACAAGAGGCTTTATTTTATTTGGTAAATCAAATGCAAACAGCTGCATTAAAGAAAAGGTCCAGCAGCATTGATTCCCAACCCCTTATCAAACCCTCAGATATAATCCCGTAAGGAGATGTGATGAAAAAATTAAAGATAGGATGGCAAAAGTATGAAGATTTCTTGGAAAAACAAGTTTCTTCACCTATACTGGATTCGATGATGGAAAAAATGACCAACGCAATCAAATCTGACGAGGATGAAGAGGACGAAGAGACAGAAAATCTGTATACCTCCCAATACGAACAAGAAGAAGCCGACGAAATGCACAGCCCACTTATGCTACCCCTGTCTGCCAAATTTTTTGACGACATGAGTTTGTTATCGACATACGACTGCTGGCTAGGACATACTAATTTTAACATTACTCAAAATATTAAATCAGAGTTGGATAAAATTGATGGTATTGAAGTAATGAAAGTTTGTAGTCGTTATAGATTTTTTATAGGAGTAGGACAAATGTTTGACTTTCAAGATGTACGTAAGCAAATTGAGGATAACATTATACCAAAATAGGAGAATGAATGAATATTGATACTAAAATTGAAAATGCATTAAATGATCAAAATATTACCAAAGTTATGAACAAGGCATCTTACAGGTTCAGCAATCAGTTAGACCCAGACAGTATATATACATGCCAATTAAATGCTCTCTGGAAGGCTCTGGTTAAGTTTGACCCTGATCGAAATGTAAAGTTTACAACTTACCTGTACAACGGTGTTTTTATAGAGTGTTTAAAAGAAACCAAGTTTCACGCAAAACATGCTAAGTTTAATTGTAGAAAATTACATCCGAACATAACATCTAAGCAAGATAATAACGTATTATTTGAAATATTAGATGAATTAGATGATGAAGAGGAAAAATCACTAATAATTGACAAATATAGTAACATGACTATTAGCGAGATGGCAGAAAAACGAAATTCCAATAGGGAAACCACTCGTAAAAAGCTAAAAAATATATGTGCCAAAATAGAAAAACGTGTCAAAGAAGTGTATTAATATGTAGGAAAGGATCATATTTTGGACAAATTGGACACTCATTTGATATTAAAATGGAGATAAAAACATGGCAACACAAGCTGCACATGCTTCCGTAACTGCTACCGTGAATAATGGCGGTACAGTAGTAAATGCTGGAAATGTCGCTAGTAACAGTAGTATTACTAAGGTTATTGGCGTGAACGAACTACAAACTGGTTCTGACTATGGATCAAAAGTCACCGCTTCTCTTGACGCTGTTCAGGCAGCTGATACTGGTGGTACTGGTGGCGTAGCATACTTCCCATCAGCATCTGACAGAAATTTCATTGTCAGAGGCGCTGGGGCTTCTGCTGCTAAGGTCAACAATGACGCTAACGCTGTTCTTCAGGTTGGTGACAGAAGGCCAGCAGGATCAGAGTATGACGGAATTAATGAAAACTTTAGCCAGAATCGACTTGGTACTATGACGTTTGACATTCTCAAACAACACAATTCCACAACAGCTGCTGCTGCTTCTGGAAATGGTAGTCATCCGGGTAGATCTGTTTCTAATGGTGGTGATGCTCAGGCTTATCAGCAGGCTATCAGTACTGATGCTGCTGACGCAACAGATTCACAACCAAAACTTAGTGTTCCGGGTGAACTCACCTACATGTTTGGTGGGAAACAGCCGAAGAGAGATGACTACAAGGCTAAGGACGCTAGAGAGTCTTAATTCTATTATTTTAATTAGAAAGCTACCCCTCCCAGTGGGGGGTGGCCTCTTTTTAATGTAATATATATAATAGAAAGGCGCAAAAGTGTTCGAGTTAGACATGTTTCATGTAGAGATAGTGGCGATTATAGCAGGCTCAATCGGGAGCGTGGTTGGTTTTTTAACATACTTATGGAAAAGGCTAATAAAACCCCTTGTAAAACTGGTCAATAATCACGATGTGTTTATCAAGTCTGTTGATGAGTTAAGAGAGGTAATGCAAAAGGAACTTAGCACTAACGGTGGCAACAGTCTTAAAGACGCTTTAATTGATCTTAGGCAAACTTGTCACAGAATAGAAAAAAGACAAAAAATAATAGAACAAAGAACAAAGGCTGCACTACATTATAGTAATGTTGCTCTCTTTGAAACAGACATATCTGGAAGGCTAGTCTGGAGTAATGTACATCTTTCTGATTTCTTAGATGAAGACACTGGTTCTGATGTTCAGGGATATGATTGGCTTACCATTATAAATGAAGATGAAAGAGAAGAAGTTTTATTAGAATTTAAATCTTGTTTAAATATGAATAGGAAATTTAGCAAGATAACAAAAACAACGGATGGAAAAAATATCAGAATGTTGGGCTATCCTTATAGACTCAATCATACTGAGCATGGAGGGTTTTTAGTTAGTATTATAGAAAACAACGAGGTATAAAAATGGCAGATGAATCAAAATCGGCATCTTTTAGTCTGAATGTCGCAGACGTAGTAGAAATCACTAAAAATACCGCACTAGTAGCACTTGCTGCTGGTTTGACATATCTTGGTGAAAATCTAGCAAGCTTAGACCTTGGCAATCTGGGAGTTATGTTTGTTCCAATCGCGGCGGTAGTAATCAATACTATGGTCAAGTGGGCAAAGAATAACGTACCGGAGTGAGTCATGTTTAACCAACCAAGAGAATTATTAAAAGCTTATAAAGAAGGTTTTAGTGGAGCTTGGTGCGACCCAGAAGACACTGATAAATTGTTAGGAGAGTTGCCACATCCTTTGTTTGGTGTGGCTGCTTCTGACTTATCAGGAACTGGTGAAGGCAAAGTCGCACTGTTGCATAAATCCGTTGCTAAATTCGACCCCACATTTGGAGCGCACGAACGGCAGACTACTGGCGATTGCGTGTCACATGCTACTCGTAATGCTGTAGATGTTACTCGGTGTCATGAGATCGTAGGGGGTCAACGAGAAGAATTTGTAGCCAGAGGCGCAACAGAAGCAATATACGGTTCTCGTGGTCATGGCGGTCAAGGCATGTCTTGCTCTGTAGCCGCACGTTTTGTTCATCAAAATGGTGGTATTTTAGTAAGAAAAGATTATGACTTTGTTGACTTATCTGTATATAATAGTAAGACGGGTACTCGGTGGGGTTCACGGGGTGTGCCTCAAGATGTCAAAACAGAAGCTAAAAAACATCAAGTCAAAACAGTTTCAATTATTAACACAGTAGAACAAGCAAGAGACGCGATAGCAAATGGTTATGCTTTAAGTGTCTGTAGTAATTATGGATTTTCCTCAAAGCGGGATAAAAATGGCATAGCTCGCAGGTCTGGGTCATGGAATCACGCGATGTCTTGGGTTTCGATGGACGATAGTAGAGAAATATATGATGAAACTTTATTTTTAATACAAAATAGCTGGGGAGCTTTTAATGGTGGTCCTAAAAGATTCGACCAGCCAGACGGTAGTTTTTGGATTAGAGAAAAAGATGCCAGAGGAATGCTAAGTCAAAATGGATCTTGGGTTTTTAGTGACGTAGATGGTTTTCCACCTAGAAAAGTTGATTGGACCTTAGACGAAGTATTCTAAAGAGATAATAAATAATGGCAAATACATATCATATAGTAGTCCAGAGAAATAGCTCGCCCGTTACTGGATTTTCTTTCGCCGGAACGCATCTTTGGGGTTTGTTGCAACCAAGTGATCGTAATCCGACTATATTCGTTGAAGTGGGTGACACTGTATACTTTTATTTCCAGAATGCCTCCGATAACACTTTGAAATTAGGAAATGTTATCAACAATGGCAACCAATACGCCAGTATAGTCAAGCATACTTTCAATACGAATGTAGATATTCAGTATGAAAATGTAAGTTCTACATTTATGTCTGGCACTTTTTCTGTTGTTCCTGTTGGATATACTACTACCACTTCTACCACTGTTGTTCCAACAACCACAACCACTACGGCTGCTGCGACCACGACAACTACTATTAACCCATTAGCTCCAACTACAACTACTGCATCGCCCACCTGTCCTCCAAGTTTACCATGTCCACAGGGTAGCAGTAGAGACAGAGAGGGATATATAGTTGTAAATGGTTTAATATGTCCAAAGGACGGAGACTGTCTTCCAAATAGTGGTCTAAATCAAGATGGAGTACCTCTGCTCAACCCAGTTGGCAAAAAGTTTTGTGGGTACGAAGAACCCACTAACGCTGAAGTTAATGCGGGAGCGCCATCGGACGGATTAAAAGTTTACGACAGTAGCGTTCAACCTTGTACGGGAGACAATGAATTCTTAATAGACTTAGCACAGTTCACTCCTAATGATGGCAACCAGTGCTACAAGCCAACTTGTTGTGACGGTCCAACAGTTGATTGTCCTGCTGGAGAATTTGCTGTTCCATCTGAGGAATACTTGACAACTGAGCAGGACATTGATGATCTTGAATGCCCAGACGATGACCAGTGGACATGTAAATCAGAATCGGATTGTACTGCTCCTGATTGCCCATCTGGTAGCGTAGCATTCGTAGTTGGTTACTCTAGCGATTCATGTCCAGAATACGGACCATGTGTTACATTGGGTTTTATCCCTCAAGACCCTCCACCAACGGCAGCTCCAGCACCTACAACAACATCAACTGCCGTACCAACAACAGTCTTGCCAACAGGTAGACCTACTGCGCCTCCCCCTGCTCCAACTTTGCCTCCTCCCGTTACTATAGCGCCAACATCAGCACCTACAACAACTGTTCCTACGCCCGGACCAGAAGATCCACCTGAGCCAGATTGCCCGTTAGGGATGGTAAGTTACTGGTGGGTTATAGCCAGTGGACCAAGAGTAGGTCAAGGGTATTGGGGTGATTGTGAATATCCAACTACTCCTCCATTAACAACTACTACCCAAGAAGCAACAACTACTACCTCCGACGACTATCCAGATTATCCATATCCAGATGATCCATATTATCCAGACAAACCAGATTGCCCACCGGGAACGGAAAGTGATTGGCTAGGATACTGGGGTCCATGCAGACCCCCAATCGATCCTAATGATCCAAGCGATCCAAGCGATCCTAGTGATCCAAGCGATCCTAGTGATCCAAGCGATCCTAGTGACCCAACCGATCCACCTCCAGCTAATCCACCACCATGCCTCTGTCCTAAAGTTGATTATACAGATTACTCAGGCTGTGTTGATGCGGAGTGTGTGAATTATGTTGAGTACACATATGAAACACCGGGATCAATGCAAATTGACACTAGGGCTGCTTATTTTTGTCAGCAATCACCAAGCCAAATACCAACTGGATATGATTGTGAGTGGGGAAACATAAATTATGAGTATTTAGAAAAATACAAGAATTTCCGCACAGGAGGCCAGCGATACAGGCGTGGAGACTACCCTAAAATCATTATGTCATGCACTCCATCAACTTGTACTGGATATACATGTTATGCTGTAGATTGCCCACCAGAACCAACCACTACCGCAGTACCAACAACCACTTTAGAACCTTGCCAAAGCGAGGAATGTCCAGACGGCATGGAGTACACAGGAGATCCAGCAGCGTGTTGTCAGGAATGTTCGTATATTAGATACGAATTTGACGAAACCTGTGTCGGAGGGGATTGTGCAGACATACGAGAAGCCTTAGAAGATACATTCGGAAGAAATTGGGATAAAAATTTACAGGATTGTATACGTAGCCCCGAGTATGATGTGAATATAGACTACTCCATTGAGGGGTGCGTTGTCAGCAGAACTATATCAATCGACAATACCTCTTTTCCAGATCCAGAACCCTGTGGAAACCCCGGAGGCTCATGTGCAATACCTATATTCGATGAAAACGGAAACATTGCAGGATATGAAGTAGCAGAGGGGTTTGAAATAGTAACAGTAACAGACGAAAATGGCGATCCTGTATACGAGAAGGATGGTGGCAATTGTTGTCAGAAACAAGCGTGTGTTGAGCTACCAACAACTACCACTACCCCAGAGCCAACTACCACTACTCCAGAGCCAACTACCACTACTCCAGAGCCAACGACTACTACTCCAGAGCCAACGACTACTACCCCAGAACCAACAACTCTAGCACCAACTGATCCTCCAGACCCAACTGATCCTCCAGACCCAACTCCCGGCCCGGATGATCCACCAACTGATGATCCACCAGCTGATGATCCCAATCCCAATCCAGATCCCAATCCAGATCCCAATCCAGATCCCAATCCGGCTCCAGATCCTAACATTCCACCTAATCCTAATCCTATTCCTCCGCTACCTAATCCGATACCTCCGGGCGTTCCTCCAAATCTGCCACCTACCGGCCCCGGAGGAATACCTATGGGAACTGCTGGACCAGCAGTAACTACTAGGAAACCTACACAAGAAGATGAATGTCAATCTGCTATTGATAACGCTGGGTATACATGGGGTCAATGTACAGGTAATTCATACGAATGTCCAGAAGAGTGTGAATTTCCGCCACCGCCCGAGGGTATGTATACTACTTTTTACGACAATTGCAGCACAGAAGCTTATTCTTGTTGTTGTCCTTGCGAAGCCAACCCTATGGATTGTGACGAACAAATGGCTGCTGGTACGTTTACATGTGGCCCGTATACCTGCCCAGATGGAACAGCGCATAATGATTATGAGATAATTGAAACGAAAACCGAGGATGAAAATGGCTGTGAAATTTACACTTGCGAGTGCGAAGAAATACTTGACAATTGTACCGAGTGTAATGGAACATTTCAGTGTCGAGTAACAGTAAGATTTAGTGATGAGATACCTGTTAACAGCGATCCAGAAGGTTGCTACGAAGCTAAGATAGCTGATCCATTTATGATAGCAGATTTTGAAGAAAAGTGGAATCGCAAGACTCAGGCTGAGAAGGCAGCTTCAGGATTTAGTAGTGCGGAGGAATACATGCAAGACGAAGCGCGTGATGAATGTTACTCAGTGACCTCAGATTGGATTTATGAGTATAATGAAGAAGCTGGCACAATCGGCTCCTGTGGTGGGGGCGATAAGTGTAGAGCTTCGTGTCGAGAAGCCTTTAATGGTATGGGTGATAACGATCCAGACGGTTTGGATTGGATTATGCGAGCAACAGAACAACAAGCAATTAATAACGCTACAGCAGACGGAGAAGAATACAAGCCAGAATTGCACTTGGCGGGCAATTATGGTCCTTATGAATTTGGTTGTGGCGATAAAAAAGTCGTAATGCCCGATGAAAATGTTGAATAGGAAGATAGAACACTTACAAATTTTGGAATTTAAAAGGAGAGAACCATGATAAAGATTAAAGAAGATCAATTTAAAAAACTATGCGAAGGACGAGGATATACACTTGAGGAGGTGGTAGATTCAGTTATCAAAAAACAAGACGATGATTTATACGTAGATAATGAGCATGATAAGTTCCCGCACAGTAGGGGGGCGGGTGGAGAATTAAAGAAAATGCTCAAAATGTTAGGCATAAAGTCTACACCCAATTGTTCTTGTAATAAAAGAGCAGAAGTTATGGATATGAATGGTACGGAGTGGTGTAAAAATAATAAGTCACAGATATTAAGCTGGTTAGAAGAAGAAGCCAAAAAAAGAAAACTACCATTTATTAAGTTCGGAGCAGAACAAGTTCTAAATTTAGCTATTTCAAGAGCAGAAAAAAAAGGTTATAAAAAATAATGGATATTACTAAGATTGAAAAGATAATAAAATTTTCTCCAAATGGTAGACCCCAAATATTTATACCGGGAAGCCCGTTTAGCGACGAGGACTTTGTATCGTTAGAAAGCGGGAAGGGGTATATAGTCTTTTCAAAACGAGAGGAGTTGGGGGATGGTTATCTATTTTGCCAGAACATTCCGGCAGTTGTTAGACCTCCAACTGTTGATGATTCATTATTAGCTTTTGGTCCCCAAGCGGGTGATTTTGTTACACAGGATGAAATTTCATTAAACGATAAGGTACTAGACACTTCTTTATCTGACACTGGCGATGGTGTTATACTATCAACAGAATCAGATGATGGTGTTAACAAAATTGTTCCGCTCAAAAAAGATCCTGATTTTGTACCTACGCCTATTCAAAAAGAACAATGGATACCAAATGGTCCTGAATTTATTGATCCAGCTGGCGACAGAGATTGTTCTACATTTGGATCAAAGATAAAAACAAATTCAGATCTCAGTAAGGTCTTGATATCCGCTTTGGACGACAGACCTAATGATGATTGTTCTAGCGATGAAAATGATGCTGATATAATTTTAATTGAGTTAGACAAAACCAAAAATCCAAACGAGTGGGAAGTAAAAACGGAAATTCCAATAGAAGATTTGGTAGATGTTGATGCAAGCGACGAGATAGACACAATTGTTGGTCTTGGCGGTCTTGATAGTCCTCCAGTTGATGGTGGAATTAGACCAGTAATTGTTAACGAACCGATTGTAATAGATGATACTTTTTCTCCCACTAGCAACGCATTGGGTTTTGGTTCTAAAATTCAGATGTCTGATAGAGGTGATAGATTTGCCACTAGTATTGATGTATTGTCAAATGACAACAACCCAAATATATATATAAAAGAAAATACTCTTATTAATAATAATTATGCTGACCTTGGGGACAGAACAAGTTACGATTCTTTTATGACTAATAATGCTCACACGTTTGCTTTTTCAAAATCAAACGACACTGTGGCTATTGGTGATCCAACAGACAACAATTCCACTGGAAAAGTTAGAGTATTTAAATGGAACGGTGCGTTGTGGTCGGAGTTAGGCTCTGGAATCACTGGCTCGGGACAGCAAGTTAATTTTGGTAGAGACATATCTATTAATTTTGATGGCACTATTCTAGCAATTGGTGCTGAAGATTATGGAGCTGTATATATATGGAATACGCAGTCAACATCTTGGACTCAGTTGGGTACTGATATCACATCTAGCTCACCATCTAATACATTTAGTTCTCTTCAAGATAAATTAAGTCCACAAATATCAAACGATGGTCTCAGGGTTTTGTTTGCCTTCGACGCTTTAGACGGTAAGTATCTACATTCAATCTCCAATAGAGAATCTTTTGCAGTCTATGAGTGGAATGCGACTAGTTGGCAGCTGGCTGCTGATGTATTTGACAAACAAGATGATTGGGTTTTTGACATGGGCAGTCCCGGCAAGGACATGTCTGATTATCCTATAGAAACTATTAGATTTTCTGGAGATGGAACTAAAGTTGTCTTCAGCCAACCAGAAGAAACCGTGCAAGTTGCAAGACGAGATTTGTCAGACACATCCGTAGATCATAACGGAAGAATTCTTAGAGATAGTAATAACAATATTATATATGATGGCAATATTCGCGGTGCTGTTTGGGTATTAGAAATAGGTAATCATCCACCTAATACTCTTGGTATGGATAATCCTCCGGTCAGTCAGATGGGTAAAGTCTGGCAGATGAGCCGAAGAATCTATGGAGAAGATACTGGGAGTACTGTTGTTTCACATTATCACACTTTTGGTAAAGGACTTGCTATTAATCATGATGCTAGTGTTATAGCTGTGGGCAATCCTAAAGCTATTGGAGATGGAACGGCTGCAACACAAAACAATTTTCCATTTAGCGTTGGCATAGTAAAAATATTTCATTGGTATAATGATAGCAGTTATCAATCAGGAGATTGGATTTCTGTACCACCGGAAGATCTTGACAATACACAGAGTCCCATAGGTAATTCCGTATCTAAAGTGGAGAGATTTGGTGAAAGTTTATCTGTCTCTGACGATGGCAGCACGGTTGCTATTGGTGATCCAAAAGCCAAAAGTAATAACGGTGGCGAAGGCTACATAAAAATTATGAAAATTGGAGAAGTTGCCTGCCAACTTAATATCCAAGGAAAAGATTTGCTAGGTGACTCATACGAGGATATCAAAATAGAAGGTAGTTTTAGTGTTCCTTGTGATGCTAGGCCAGAGTCTATAGCCGTAAGTCATGATGGATTGTTATTAGCCGTTGGTTTTCCCAACTATTTATTTAACGCAGAGGATGGTAGAAATGGGGCTATATTAATATTTTCTAGAAGTGCGGTAGGAGACGCATTCAAATTATCCCAAACTATACATGGAGAAACCTATGAGTCTGGACAAGGAACAATTAAGGGAGAAAAATTGGGTCTGCGACTTGAGTTTGCTTTTCCCCAAGAAAAATATACTTTATACGCGACAGGTAATACATCTATAAGTTTAGATGGTTCCAAAAATCACAGGGCTATTAATGACCCCTACAACGCAAAAGGTACTTTAAAAGCAATACAATTTAATAGTGATACAGCATCTTGGGAGACCATAGCTAAAATAGAAGAATTTTATGGTATCTCACAAAATGCCTCTGAGCAGAATGGCAGAAGCTCTGGAAATACTGGCTTTGGTTACAGCCTATCTGCTAATGGTTTGGGCAATTTCGTCGCAGTGGGCGCACCTTGGGTAGACACTGTGAATGAAGACATTACAGAGTCCGACAATCTATCTAGACAGAAAGCAGAAATGGGTGCAATATATGTATTAGAGCTTGACACAAGCGGCCCAGAGGCTATATTTATTCCCACTAGTAAGGTTATTGGCACAGATACAAAGGAAACTATTTCATACAGCGATCCTACTCATGGAAACGTAAACATTCAAATAGGATATCAGTTAGGTTTGACAAGTGCTTCCTTGACATGTATGGGTGAGTACCTAGCTTACGCAGTAAATCGTAAGACTTATATTAAGAGGAATGAAAATTTTGACAGTTCATTAATTAAAAATGAAAATGATGTGCCTGATGGAATTTTATATAGACTTTCCGACATTGGTGGGTATTACCATCACTCGGGAGATCCGTATTTAGGAGAAACTAATTTAGCAGTTTGCGAACCAATAGATTTGATGCCTACTTTGCATATCAAGCCATCCTTTGGAAAATTCAACGCCAAACTTTATGAAGGTGAATACGACCAAAACAAAGACATAATCAGATCTACTTCTTATTTTGAAGGAGGACAAGCTAGAGAACTTAGTATTGAAGATTCTTGCCCCCTATTACAAGAAACCAAAAAGAACTTGTTTAGGTTTAAGTTTGAACATTTTAACAAATCTGTACACTATCAAAAGTTCAATCTTGTTACTACAACGCCTGAGCCGGGAGTTGCTACTCCAGATCCCTTGCAGCCCGAATGTTTACAATCTCTTCAATACTTTTCTCCAACAAAAGTAACAATAGTATATTCTAGCGATGCATGTCCATCCTATAAGATAATTAGAAGTTACCGAATAGATTCAAGAAATGCTTTGTCTTATCCGGATAATATTGGTGTGGGGTCCATAAAGATTGACGGAGGCTTAGTAGAAACTTATTCAGCAACACTTTCTGCGAAAATAATATCCCTTAATATTCCAGACGTTGAACCAAAAAGAACAACAATAGATATCAACAATCTTAGTGATATCCCAGAAAATCAATGCGGTGAATACCCAACTCAAAGTGTATGCTCAGTTACCTCTCAGTGTTACTCCATATATTGCGGTAGTTGCTATGATGAATATCTATCATGGCAGGACAACGGAGAAATTGGCAGTCCTCCAGCATGTACCGAAGATCCAGACGATTACTATCTATGCGATGCGCGTGGTGATTGCTGGTGCGGTTCTACATTTACCCACGAAAGCTATGCGGACTATACCCTGACAGATTATTATGTAGTCGAACTTCCAGAATTGGATGGTAAAGGCTCACCTATTAAACAAAGAGTATGTTGCAATTGTATATCAGATGGTGAAAACGCTGGAGTAGCTGATGATCCCAATGAAACTGCATATAGTTTTCAGCCGCCGGGAAGCACAAGACTAAATGACTGTGATAATCGGTTTTGTAGCGCTGAGTATGATAGATACCTTGATCGTACAGCTGAATGTAATAATTATGGTTCCGGCTATCCTGATATAAAAGATATTGAATTTGGTCCGCTGGTACAGGAATTTAATCTGAGAAGATTTATTAGTCTAGGAGATAGAGAGCAGGGGTATGACGCTGTAGTAGACGTAAAGCTGATTTCAGCGAACGCAAAGGTTAAAGTATTTAATCAGACATCTCACACTTTGACTAAAAATATTTCTTACACAACAAACGCAGACGGTCAAGGCGAAACAACTACTGATACAGGTGGGGCGGGGAGTATTTCGGTAAAGGCTATATACAGAAGAGGCTCTGAAGAAGCTCTGCGTGAGTCCAGAGTGGCTGGTAATAAATCGTATCAAATTACTAATATTTCAGATACAGCAATAACAATAAGATGTCACAGTTTTCCTAATGGCGTTATAGGAAGTTATTTTGGGGAACTTACGGGGCGCGGCCCTTTTGGTGTCTCTACGGATTCTGTTACAATCCCTGCTGGAAATTCTGTTTTTATACTAGCATCAAATTCATTTGAAGCGGATTGGATTCCTTACGTAAATGAAACATGCGAGCATGTGGAATCAAAAAACCCAGCAATTCCTCAATACGTACATGCACAAGATGGATTTCATTGGCCTCCATACTCAGTAAAGGTGGTACGTAGAGATGATTTTGATGAAGGCAATCCACAGTATTTTGATAGTCCTCCAGCGATAGATTCAATTCCTTCTCATCTTTATAATGATTCAGCTGTAATTTTGTTGCCGCCTATAGAAGAAGCAACATCGTATTTTGACGCCTCGTATAGTCATGATAGTATTAGTATTGGTGATCTTAGTTATGAACAACTTATTCAAGGTATTGGTATTGGGGGTCCAACAGGGACGGGTCCATCAGGACCAGTAAATATTTTTGACGCAAATTCCAGAGTGGTCACAATTACCCCCAATGTTTGCCCCGTACCTTTAAACGAACAATTTATGCTTATCCCATACGATCCTACGGAATCTTCAGGACCAACATCGGAAGCCAACCCAATACCTACTGATATTTCTGAGAATCTACCAGAAGATCAAACAGGTGTCATCCTACAGGCAACAACGCCAGTACCAACGACTTCCACCACCCTACCCGTTCCCACTACAGCGATACCATCACAAAATGTTGGCTTCACATTAGGCTGATTATTTTTAGGAGAAAACATGTCAAGAAAACTAAACGTAATATTAAAATTCAGCCCTTTTGATACAAAGTCAGATGTTGTACAAGAAAAAATTGTCATTAGCTGGGGTGATGGTAAAAGAGATATAATTAAAACATTAGATGATAATGGTTTTGTTAATAAGAATTTGTATGATATTTCTAGAAGTAATACCTTGTCGCCAAAAATTCATGTCGTCACACATAGCTATGCCTCTGCTGGAGATTATAGTCTGTCAATAGGTGGTAATTTTAGAGATGCTACAGACTTATCAAGAAAACCAAAAGAAGATGATAAAGGGATTTCATCAGAGCCATATTACCGCATAAGCTTTCCTGCTTCAAACGCTACACAAGCAACAAATTACCAAGTGAGCCAAGTAGAAGTAGAAAATTCTCGGTGGATACCATCATTTTCTAATGTGAGTGTTGGATGGGAACAACTTAGTGATAATTCACTTCCTCCCACAATAGTTAATCCAAGTAAAGCGAGTAGCATAGTATCTTTAGAAAAAGCTTTATCTCTATTTTCTGGAACCACTATACCATCTGGATTTTTTACTACAATCAATCCTCAGTCAGCTGATAGTATTCTTTCTGGTGCTGCCAACTTGACTAGTATTCCAGCCAATCTTTTTGATAATATGACTGATTTGCGAACAATGACAAAGGGGTTTGCAGGTTGTTCATCATTAACTTCTTTGCCAGCAGAGATATTCAGATATAATACTAAACTACATGATATGACATTGTTCTCCGCATCCGATGGTATTAACACGGCAGATTATAGTAGATTATTACAAGAATTAATTACATACCCAAGAGATTATAATTCCTTACGTGCTGGAGAAGCATTTCAATTAAACGGAGGGTCGTCTACTTACAACGCTGCTGGAGAAGTTGCGAGAAATCAATTGTTAAGTTTAGGCTGGAAGATAACAGACGGTGGCAAGGATACAATAGAATCTGCATTTAGTTACAACAAATTTGATACGATAACAAGTCAGGCGATGGACCCAAATTTAGATAGACAACCTTTCAAGGTGGGAGATATCTCTAAAGATGGCAGCATTGTAGCGCTGTGGGTTGGTGAACATGATTATAGTGGAGTCTTTGGGAATTATGCAGAGGGTAATAGAGGGTACATTCAGACATATTCTTACGATGGTACAAACTATACAACTATGGGTTCCAAAATACCATTAGGTGGTAACGTTGCAGATATTAAAGGAAAACTGTGGAAAGGACTTGGTGGCAGTCAATATCCAAACGTAGTATTGTCTAACGATGGAACAAGATTAGCTTTTTCTAGTGACAATTTATATGCATCAGTTACGATCTCTAACGAAGTAGTCTCTAACCAAGTCAAAGATACTTATGGAGTTATGAAGGTATACGATTGGGATGGTTCTGATTGGAACGAAGTGTTGACTGTTGATGGAGCTGAATCTTATACTGAACATTCTCTAGAAGTAGAAAATTGGAAAATATGGGCTGGAATATATGATGAATCAACTCGTGTTCGCTCATACTCTTTCAATGAATATTGGTATGAAAGATCCAATGTGGGCAACAACCCACCTACCGGAGTCGCATCATTTGCTAACTCTCTAGCAATGTCTGGAGATGGAAGAACAATTGTAATTAATGCACATGGTTTTCCATCAGTAGATACAAGTACTCGAACTGGTGGTATATTTCAGTCTATAACCAAAGCCCCTGCTGACAGAGCTTTTGTTTTTACCAATTATCCAGACGAACCTCAAGACGTAAAGAAATGGGGATACCAAACAGTTTTTGCTTTTACTCCTAGTGTAGACAAAAGGCTTCGTCAAAATTCACAAAAAAAACACTATTCACTAAATGAAGATGGCTCACTCTTTTTTCTAAATGGTATTTTGTCGTCTACATCAATCTTTAAAAGAGACAAAATTGCAACGACACAATCAGACAGTGACTCTTTTTATGTTTTAGATGGTCAAATACCAAATTCTTCAAGACATACTCATGGATTATTTGCTGCTATTAGCAGTTCTGTCGTGACTTCAGATGTTGATCAACCAGCATCTATATTTGCGAAAAACCTCGATGATCGTGGCAATCCATCTAGTAGTAGTAGTAGGCATAGCTCTGTAAACAGCCCTTTTGATGTTAAAGCTGAAGATGTAAAAGTGTCTGACGATGGAAAAACTTTCATAATTCTTAGTACACTTTACTTACCGTCAGCTAGATTTGATAGCAATGGATATTATGCTAAATCGCGCAGCTTTGAAAACTCTGCTAATGCATCTTTAGATGTAGAACATATCTATGCTGACAAATATTATAATAGAGGTAGTTTAAGTTTTGTACAAGTTTACAAGAGAAGAGATTCTTTTCCTATGTATCAACCACCTCAAGTTGGATTGCAACCACTAGAAGCAGCGTATAGATTAGTACCTGAACATGAAGCGATTGCAAAAATAACAGGAAATGATGCTAATGATAATTTAAATGATTTTTTCTACATGGGAAGTTATAATACAGATGGAAAGTTGATATTTGAAACAGAATTAACAGGTGGAACAACATCAGAAGTAATATCAAGTTACTCTCAAGGACGTTATCTTGCTATGTTAAAAAATGGCTTATCAACTGTTATATACAGAGATAGTATTT
>MDSV01036590.1_pt1 | contig 17220 bp, 16 predicted proteins | sample 810851 | NCBI WGS metagenome assembly MDSV01 (sample SAMN05326640, study PRJNA326480) | marine metagenome | isolation source: seawater | place: Atlantic Ocean: North East | collected 2012 | reverse complement strand
TTTCACTCATGCCATATCTTGGATATAAGAAATTTTGAATAAATGCAGTATAAACATCCGGATCATAATAGTCACTCTGACTTATCATACGAATAATATCTTTAATTCGTTCGCGTATATTTTCTTCAGTAGCAATAATATTATTATTTTTAGCTTTAAATAAAATAGCTAATCTTTCCCATGCTGCGGAGGTAATTTCTTCATGTATTTGATCTGTAATTCTTAGTTCTTGCCCACTACGAATAGTATAATCAAGTATCACTGAATTATAAGAGCTCATAAATAGATCTCTCTTAACTTCTTGATTGAACACGGCACCAATCACATCGTTTCTTTTTTGATTATTTGGCTCAGGAGTAGCCATATCCATTGCAACAAATGCAAAAACAACTAAGCCAATAAAAAACAACCAAACAATCTTAGATTGTAGTAACTTATTAAAATTTGTAATCATCATAGTCATATCTAATACCTTTTTACGATAACGAGAAGGGACATTACATGCTTGTAGGTGTTGGGTCAATCTATGATGAAATGCTTTTAATTACTTATTTGAAAAGAATTTAAAGAAGTAATTTCTAGGATATATCACAATTATCAAAACTTGTATCGTAAGCTCTAGGAGCTTTAAAGATAATATTTGCGATAATAGATTGTTTAAAAACTTTTTTATTTTTTATAGGAAATTTTAATGATTTATTTTTATTTGAAGAAATAAGTGGGATAGAAGGTATCTGAAGTGTTTTTAATGAAAGTAATGTTGAAGGTGCTGCTTTTATAGCTGCACCAATATGCTTTGTTTGTTCTTTAACTATAGAAGCTTCATCAATATTAATAGTTGTTGATTGATAAGCAAGCTCTTCACTTTCTTTTGGCACTATAATAGGATTTACATTGGAGATTATTTTTTCTTCAGTAACATCTTCAGTAACATCTTCATTAAAAGAAAATAGATCCTTTAATATTTCGTCTGTAGGTGAAAATGATTGCTCGGTAGGAATAGTTTCCACCGACTTTTGTATCGGTGGAATACTTTTTTTCTTCCGTTTTTTCTTAAATATTTCAAAAACAGTAAATGCTACAAAGATTAAGAATGGAATTAATTCATCCATTATTCATTATTTTCATCATCATCATTTGCAAGCGATTCTCTCATTGATGTATCAGCCATAATATTTTGCATACGATAAAAATCCATTACACCTAAATTACCTTTTCTAAATGCTTCAGCTAAAGCAAGAGGTACTTCTGCTTGAGCTTCTATGACTTTTGATTGCATTTCTTGCACACGTGCTCGCATTTCTTGCTCAGCTGCAATAGCCATAGCTTTTCTACCCTCAGCTTCAGCTTGACGCATGATTTTATCAGCATCAGCTCGATCAGTTTCTAATTTTGCTCCAACATTAGATATCTGGCCTACACCGGCAACAGATATATCGGCAATATCAATTGATACTATTTCAAAAGCAGTTTGTGCATCTAAACCACTATTTAGAACTTTCTGACTAATAGCATCTGGATTTTCTAAAACATCTTTATAGGAGGCCATTGAGCCGATAGCACTTACAATACCCTGTCCAACACGAGCAACAATTGTATCTTCAGTTGCTCCACCAACTAGACGCTCTAAATTTGTACGAACAGTTACTCGAGCTTTAACTAATAATCGAATTCCGTCTTTTGCTACGGCATCTAACATACCGCCAGAGGTTTTATTGGGATCTGGACAGTCAATTACTTTCGGATTAACACTAGTTTGTACAGCATCAACAATATTTCTTCCTGCAAGATCTATCGCTGCAGCTTGTTGAAAAGAGATTTCAATATTTGCTTTTTCGGCAGCAATAAGAGCACGAACAACATTTCGAATACTTCCACCAGCTAAAAAATGAGCTTCTAGCATCCCAGTTGAAAGATTCAGTCCAGCTTTAACAGCAGAAATGTAGGTTAAAACAACTTGTGTCGGAGGTACACGTCTTAATTTCATTCCTATTAAGTCTATTACTCTTACTCTAGCTTGAGCAAACAATGCTCTTACCCATAAGTTAAATACAGAAAGTGCCATAGCGAAAAATATTATCGCTAATATTGCTATAGGTATTACGATTATTAAACTTGCTCCGTTCATTTTATTCTCCGTTTTTTAGTAAATTATATTTGCTTAACTTCAACATGACCCTTATGCACATTAGTAACACTAATTTTTGAACCCTCTTCAATCCATGATGCATTTGTAACAACATCCACTCGTTGATCTTTAATCAAAGCTATACCAGCAGGGCGTAACGTTGTAATCGCTTTGCCTTCATCTCCAACAAGAATATTTTGTTCACTATAGGATGACGAACCAGTTATGGAATCATTTAGCGTTAAATTTTTACCCATTTTACTTTTTGGAAAAAACCGTATCCATACGTAAAGCGTGGCAATCAAAAGAAGTAATAACCCTATTGAGCTTATACTACTCCATGGATAATCAAAATTATTCCATCCTATGTAAGAAGCTATAAGCCAAACAATAGCACCAAGAATCCCAAGAATTCCTCCAGGAAGAAAGATTTCAATACCTATTAAGACAAATCCACTTGTCAAAAGAGTAAAATATAAAGTTAATGAATCCATTTTTTTAAATATTACACAAATTTTAGTTATTTCAAATAATGTTCGGCTTATAATTAATCTCATTACAAGGAGGAGCGAAATCCGCCGGCCCAAATCCATTACCTATTTCTTCTGCATTGTTTAATGCTTGGTTTAAATAAGTCTTGGCTGTTATTACAGCTTGATCCATTTTTTGTTTTGATGCAATAGAGGCAGCTATTGCGGATGAAAGAATACAACCTGTTCCATGTGTAGATCGAGTTTTAATTCTTTGACTTTCCATAAAAAACGATTTAATACCATCATTAAAAAAATCACTACATATATCATCTTTAGAATGACCACCTTTTATTAATATAGATTTAACTCCTAAATCTAAAAATGCATTTGCCATTTCCTCACTTGTCAGGTCGTCTCTCTCAAGTAATATTTTTGATTCAATAAGGTTCGGCGTAAGTATAGATGTTAAAGGAAGTATATTTTTTTTAAAAAAGTCTAATTTATCTTTTGTTAATAAACTTGTACCAGAACTCGAATTAAGAACAGGATCACATATTATTGGAACAGATATTTTTTTTAATATTTCATAAACCGTCTCGATTGCATCCCCTAACATTCCAGTTTTAATGACATTAGGAGGTAAATCAGTTTTTAAACTATCAAACTGAGATAAAATTACTTCTTTTGGAATTTGCAAAACATGTTGAATGCCTAATGTATTTTGAGAGGTAATTGCAGTTGTCACGGAACAACCATGAACTTTAAAGGCAGAAAATACTTTTAAATCAGCTTGAAGACCTGCACCACCACCGCTATCTGAGCCAGAAATTGTATATGCAATTGATTTATTAAAGTCCATTTTCTTTTATATCATCTGGAAAATAAAAAATAGTTTCATCTTCTCTAGCATATCCCTTTTCGTGAGCAATTTTTTCTGCAAAGCTTGGATCTTTTTTTATACGTTCAATATTTATTTTAATTTGTTCTTCTTCTAGCTTTAATTTTTCAGTTTTAGCTTTATTTGCTTCATATATTTTTTGGTAGGTATCTTTATTCTTAATCTTAGGAGCAAAGGCAAAGATAATACCTATTACTATCACGGTTACTAGGATACCTATAGCACTTAGATTTATGATATTCCAAATTTTATTTGTACGTTGCATTATGTTTTATCATAACTAGAGAATGATTCTCTCGCAAGAGCAAAAAAAAAGACGACAATGTCGTCCTTTTTTTGATATAATATTTTTTTAATCCCCATACCTACTATCAGTACCAAGCATCTCTTCAATACGAAGTAGTTGATTATACTTTGATATTCTATCCGATCGACTCAATGAACCAGTTTTAATTTGTCCAGCATTTGTAGCAACTGCAATATCAGCTATTGTATTATCAGATGTTTCGCCTGAACGATGAGAAACAACAGCAGTAAATCCCGCTTTATGTGCCATTTCTATTGCGTCAAGTGTTTCGCTTAATGTACCAATTTGATTTACTTTAATTAGAATAGAATTACCACAAGATTCTTTTATTCCTCTGGATAAGAATTTAACATTTGTAACAAATAAATCATCTCCAACTAATTGGCATTTATCTCCAATTTTTTGTGTTAGTATTTTCCATCCATCCCAATCTTCCTCATCCATCCCGTCTTCAATAGAATCTATCGGATAAGCACTTATTAGCTCAGATAGATAGTCTGATTGTTCAGCAGGAGATCGTCGTGCACCACTTTCCCCTTCAAATTTAGCATAATTATATATACCATCTTCAAAAAATTCAGAAGCAGCACAATCAAGTGCAATAGTAACATCTTTCTTTGGCTCATATCCCGCATCCTTAATTGCTTGCATAATTGAGTCTAATGCCTCTTCTGTACCTCCAGAGAAATTTGGTGCAAATCCACCTTCATCACCTACAGCTGTCGATAAACCTTTTTTCTTAATAATTGCTTTAAGTGCATGAAATACTTCAGCACCACATCGAAGGCCTTCTTTAAAGGTTGATGCGCCAACAGGTCGGATCATAAATTCTTGGAAAGCAATAGGTGCATCAGAATGAGAACCACCATTAATAATATTCATCATTGGAACAGGAATAGATTTTGCATTTGTTCCACCAATATATCTAAATAATGGAATTCCTAATTCATCGGCCGCTGCATGAGCAACCGACAATGAAACGCCTAACATTGCATTTGCTCCAAGTTTTGATTTAGTATCTGTTCCATCTAATTCTAGCATTAGATTATCTATGCCTAATTGATCAATAGCATCCATACCTAGGATAGCAGGAGCAATTATTTCATTAACATTTTCTACAGCTTTCTGACAACCTTTACCTAAATATCTATCTTTATCTCCATCACGAAGTTCAAGCGCTTCATTTACTCCTGTTGATGCCCCAGATGGAACAGCTGCTCTGCCTGTAGCTCCAGAGTCTAATATAATATCAACCTCTAATGTTGGATTGCCTCGTGAGTCAAGAATTTCGCGAGCATTTACATCAATTATTTCAGACATTTTTATTCTCCTTTTTAAAAAAAGTTTATCTAGTTATATTAAAAAATCGACGTGAATATATATAGCAATACTTAGACTCGCAATAATATTTGTAATAGAACTTAATAAACTTAATAAAATAAATATGATAGCCTTCATCGCTTAGAGACTATAGAAAAGAAGTTAATCATAGTAGAAAAAAATATGAAGCTATTTGATGCACATTGCCATTTACAGGATTTACGCATATTTCCTCAAGTAAAGATTGCTGTGGATTCGGCAAATAAGAATAATATTAAATATATAGCGGTAAAATCTACAACTGAAGAAGATTGGTCTAGAGTAGAAGAATTAAATAATAGATTTGATATAATAAACCCATCTTTTGGATTACATCCTTGGTTTCTTGCCCTTCGTTCAGAGAACTGGCAGAGTAAATTAAAGAAATATTTATTTCAGTACCCAAATGCAGGAGTTGGTGAAATTGGTATAGACCCTGATACTAAAGGAGACTCAGGAGTTGATATAGAAGAACAAGAGATTATTTTCTATCATCAACTTAAAATAGCTAAAGAATTTCAGCGCCCGGTTAGTATTCATTGTAGAAGTGCTTGGGGAAGATTGTTAAAAATTCTTAAAGATATAGGAGAATTACCGGGCGGATTAATGATTCATTGTTATGGAGGATCTATTGAAACCGCAAAAGAGTTATTAAAAATAGGAGCATACATTTCGTTTTCTGGAACAATTACTCGCCTTAATAATAAAAAAGCTGCCGATGTTATAAAAAATATACCTTCTGATAAAATATTATTAGAAACAGATGCGCCAGATTTATTACCATATGGAATTAGATCTGAAATAAATGAACCCGCAAACTTAATTCATGTTCTTAATAAAGCTTCTGAATTTAGGAAACAGTCTGTTACTTTATTGGCTGAGCAAACCTTTATTAATACCTGTAGGTTTTTTAATATTGTAAATTGATAGCTAGTCAAGCTAACCTATAGGGATGAAAAGTAATAATTCATCCTATCATCGATCATGTCTAACTATTTTATTTTCTTTATTAGGTATCTGGTTTTTATCTAGTTTTTGTTGCGGGATACTTTTTCGAGATTGGATGGATCTACATATTCCATCTATTGGAAATGCCCCATTTGGTTTTTGGATGGCACAACAAGGATCAATTATTATTTTTGTTTTGATTATTATTTCTTATGCATTTCTAATGAATAAACTGGATGATAAATATGGTTATTCAGAAGAGGATGAGATATGAGTCAACAAACTCTAAATCTTATTTTTATTGGACTGTCCTTTGTTCTATATATAGGGATTGCAATTCGCTCAAGGGCAGGCTCTACCAAGGAGTATTATACGGCTGGTGGTGGAGTATCTCCATTAGCAAATGGAATGGCTACTGCTGCTGATTGGATGTCTGCGGCAACATTTATATCTATGGCTGGAACGGTTGCTATTAGTGGGTATGATGGATCAAGATTTTTAATGGGATGGACTGGTGGATTCGTACTTCTAACTATTTTAATGGTTCCTTTTCTAAGAAAGTTTGGAAAAGCGACTGTTCCTGATTTTATCGGAGATAGATACTATTCCAAGACAGCTCGTGCAGTTGCTGTTGTATGTGCTTTATTTATTTGCATGACCTATATCATGGGACAAATGCGAGGAGTAGGTGTAGTATTCTCTCAGTTATTTGGTATCGGAATTCCATCAGGAGTATTAATCGGAGCTTTAATTGTATTTTTCTATGCTGGCTTAGGGGGAATGAAAGGTATTACATATACTCAAGTTGCACAATATAGTGTAATGGCCTTTGCTTACACTATTCCCGCTATATTTATTGCATTTATACTTACAGGTAATGTAATCCCTCAAGTTGGACTAGTAGGTGAAACTATAGACGGTATTTCGTTTCTGGATAAATTAAATAATATTAATCACGAGCTTGGCTTTCATGAGTATACTGCTGGAAAACTTTCTACGCTAAATATGTTTTGTATTACAGCAGCATTGATGTGCGGAACTGCGGGTCTTCCACATGTAATTGTTAGATTTTTTACTGTTAAGAATGTCAGAGCCGTTCGGAAATCTGCTGCATGGACATTAGCCTTTATTGCTGTCGTATATTTAACCGCTCCTGCCGTCGGTGCTTTTGCAAGAGTTAATCTAATTGAGTCATTGAATGAGAAGCCATCAAATGAACTTCCTTTGTGGTTTGCTGAGTTTGAAGAAACCGGGCAGATGTCATGGGAGGATAAAAATAATGACGGCATTGTCCAATATCGAGGCCCAATGCATAACGAGGAAAATGAACTTTATTTTGGAAATGATATTATGGTGATGGCAAATCCATATATGGCTAATCTACCAATGTGGGTGATTGCGCTTTTAATGGCAGGTTGTATAGCAGCAGCTTTATCCACTGCAGCAGGTTTATTATTAGTACTATCAACATCCATATCTCATGATTTAATGAAAAAAATTATTCGTCCTGATTTAAATGATAAAGAAGAGGTCATGTGGGCAAGAATAGCTTCATTTGTAGCATTACTTATTGCTACTTATTTCGGAATAAATCCTCCATCTACCTTTATTGCAAAAACAGTAGCATTTGCATTTGGCTTAGCTGCCTCTTCTTTTTTCCCAACTCTACTATTAGGTATTTTTTCTAAACGAATGAATAAAGAGGGTGCAATATCCGGAATGATTGCAGGAATTGGGTTTACATTTTCTTATATTATTTATTTTCAATTTATGGGAGGAATAGAAGATCAATACTTATTTGGCATTACTCCAGAAGGAATTGGGTTTATCGGAATGCTTATTAACTTTGTAGTATCTTTTCTAGTAAGTTCGTTTACATCTCCCCCACCAAAAAACGTAGTTGATATGGTTGAAGAAATACATATTCCATCGTGAGGTATTAAGTTTTTAATTAAATTGGATAGATTTAATACAATGGACCATAACTTTTACATGCCCTAAAATCAGCACCTTCTGCATCAGCTGTACCAAAACTACTCCAAACATGTGGTCGAAAAATATTTTCTTCAGAGATATTGTGCATATATACAGGAATTCGAAGAATTGAAGCGAGTGTAATTAAGTCAGCACCAATATGACCATAACTAAATACACCATGATTAGACCCCCATTTTGCCATAACTGTATACACATCTTTAAATGCTCCGACTCCAGTAGTTCGAGGAACAAACCAAGTAGTAGGCCACGTTATATTGGTTCTATCATCTAAAGTTTTATGTACTTCATCAGGAAGTCCAACTGTCCATCCTTCAGCAATTTGAAGAGCAGGTCCAAATCCTTGAACAAGATTAAGACGGCTCATAGTTATAGGCATACCATCTTTAGTCACAAATTTTGAGGACATCCCACCACCAGGAAAATAGCCTTGATCAGAAGGATGCCATGAAGTGGCTTTTAGACATGCATCTCTTTCATTTTCGTTAATTTCCCAAAAGGGTTTAATTACCGGAGATCCGTCTATACTTTGCTCTCCGCAACCATCTAATGCAGCAGAACCAGAATTAATTAAATGGATAATACCATCCTTACATATTCCGTCTAAATCATGACCTGTAACACGTTTAACTGCATTAGGACTCCAAAAAGTTCTTACATCTGCAAAAATCTGCGCTGTATTAGTAAGCAGTTGTCCAAATAACATAGAGACTCCGTTCATAGAATCATTTTCAGTAGCAACAATACGAGGCATACGCATTCCGTTCCAATCAAATGAAGTATTAGATATAGCCTCCATAAAATCCCCGTTAGTTTTAAAATCTGTCCACTGTCGCTGTCCTTGGAATCCAGAGGCTATAGCGTTTCTTCCGCGTGCTTCTTCTTTAAATCCAAGGTCATTTAATTTTTTATTTCCGTACATTAAATCTCTACATATTAAGGTCATCTTTACAGAGTTTTCCCATTCGATAGCATGGTCATCTTTTGAGCGTTGAAGTTTCTCTTCATTAGCATCGAAACCTTGAATACAATTTTCTTTTGTCCAGGAAAGAGCGAGCTTATATTCAGCAGGATCATAAATTGCTTGCTCTATTCGTCTTTGCATTTCAACCATATCTACGGAATCTACTCGCATACCAAGATATTGTTCAAAAAAGTCATGACTAACTACAGAGCCAACAATCCCCATAGATGATCCGCCAATGGAAAGATAAGTCTTTCCTTTAAGCATAGCAGTTGCAAGACCAGCTTTGGTAAAACCTAAAAGTTTTTTACGAACATCATCCGGAATATTCGTATCTCCAGCATCTTGCACATCCCGACCATATATTCCAAAAGCAGGTCGTCCTTTCTGAGCGTGAGCAGCAAGAACGGCAGCAAGATAAACCGCACCAGGACGTTCTGTTCCATTAAAGCCCCATACAGCTTTAGGTGTAGTAGGGTGCATATCCATTGTTTCAAACCCATAGCACCAACATGGAGTAACGGTTAATGATACGCCTACATTTTCTCTTTCAAATTTTTCTGCACATTGAGCTGTCTCCGCTATTCCACCAATGCATCCATCCGCTAGAACGCACTCAACTTCTTTGCCATTCGGATATTTAAGTTCTGAGCAAATAAGATCCGCAGCAGCTTGCGCCATATTTAGAACTTGTTCTTCTAGTGATTCACGAATTCCACCACTATATCGACCATCAATAATAGGTCTAATGCCTACTTTCGGTAAATTTGTTATCCAAGTTGGTTGTGTGCTCATAATTTTCTCCTAAAAAGATAAATACTATAAATTATTTTATAGTATTTGCAATAATAGCTTTAGCTTCTTCTTGGATCATCGCTAGATGGTCTAAGCTTATAAAACTTTCTGCATATATTTTATATAATTCTTCTGTTCCTGATGGTCTAGCTGCGAACCAACCATTTTTAGTTAATATCTTAATACCATTTATTGGTTCACCGTTTGCTGGAGCATGCGTAAGTTTATTGATTATTTTTTCTCCACCTAACACTTCAACCTTAATATCATCAACAGATACCTCCAAAAGTTTACGTTTTTGCTCTAATGTTGCGGAGGCATCTATTCGTGCATAAAAAGGTATACCATGTTGTTGGGTAATTTCTTTATAATATTCACCAGGATCTTTTTTTGTTTTGGCACAAATCTCACAGGCTAATAATGCTAAAATGATTCCATCTTTATCTGTACTCCAAACATTTCCATTCATTCGAAGAAAGGATGCCCCAGCTGATTCTTCTCCGCCAAAACCATAATCTCCGTTATAAAGACCATTAACAAACCATTTAAACCCAACAGGAGATTCCATTAATGAATGATTAATTTCTTCTGCTATACGATCAATAAGCGATGAGCTAACTAGTGTTTTTCCAATAGCTAGATTTTTTGACCAGTTTGGACGATTATTAAATAAATAATGAATTGCTACGCTAAGGAAATGGTTTGGATTAAGCAATCCTACAGAGGGAGCTATTATACCATGTCGATCAAAGTCAGGATCATTACCAAATGCGATATCAAACTTATCTTTAAGATCAATCAGTCCAGCCATTGCATAGGGAGATGAGCAATCCATTCTTATTTTTCCATCATGATCGTAACTCATAAATGAAAATGTTGGATCAGCTTGATCGTTACGTATTTCTATATCTAATTTATATTTTTCTTTAATTGCCTTCCAGTATCGTAAACCAGATCCCCCCATTGCATCTGCACAAATTCTTAAATTTGATTTATGAATACATTGCATATCAATCACATTTTCTAAATCATCAACATAAGGTGTTTTGTAGTCATATTTACATATGTAAGATGAATCAAGAGCGGTTTCATAGTCGTAAAATTTAACTCCTTTATTATTATTTAGGAGCAATTCATTAGCTCTTTTAGCTATCCAGTTTGTTGCTGTTGTATCTGCCGGTCCTCCATGAGGTGGGTTATATTTGATTCCTCCATCAATTGGTGGGTTATGAGAAGGTGTTATAATAACTCCATCTGCCTTATTTTCAATTTTTCTATTATATTCTAATATAGCATGAGATATAACAGGGGTTGGCGTATAACCATGTTTTTCATCAATCATTATCTTAACATTATTCTTAGAAAAAACCTGTAGTGCAGTTTTTTCAGCTGGCATAGATAAGGCATGTGTATCTTTGCCAAGAAATAATGGTCCATTAATATTATTTTTCTTTCTGTAGTCACAGATAGATTGAGAAATCGCTAAGATATGACTCTCGGTAAAGCTATTTAAGATAGAAGTGCCTCGATGTCCAGATGTACCAAAAATTACATGCTCAGAAGGATTATTCATATTAGGCTTATTTTTATAATAGGACGTAATTAATACATTAATATCTGGTAAATCATTTTTATTTATTGGATGACCAGCTTTATTATTAATTGTCATTATAAACTCCGTTTCTTAAATCAGACTATATAAAAGCTAAGGAGAGCTTGATTGTACAGACAAACAAATGCAGAATAGATATTTAATTTCATAAGGAGAATTAATGGCACAGGCAGCAGCAAGACATATTTTAGTTGGAACCGAAGAAGTTTGCGGAGATCTTAAAGAGCAAATTTCAAATGGTGCGGATTTTGAAGAATTAGCGAAAGAGCACTCCCAATGTCCTAGTGGCGCTCAAGGCGGAGCATTAGGAACATTTGGTCCAGGTCAAATGGTACGTGAGTTTGATGAAGTAGTTTTTAGCGCTCCAATTGGGGAAGTTCAAGGACCAGTTAAAACTCAATTTGGATATCATCTTGTTGAGGTAACTGAAAGACAAGATTAATCTATTTTTGGTGGATTAATACCAAATTTTTTATATGCCTGAGAGGCTGCCATGCGGCCTTGAGGTGTTCTTTTCAAGAATCCTTCTTGAATTAAATAGGGTTCATAAACTTCTTCAATTGTTTCTGCTTCTTCACCAACAGATACAGACAAGGAGTTGAGTCCTACAGGACCACCATCAAATTTTTCAATAAGAGTACTCAATATTTTTTTATCCATCTCTTCTAAGCCATCGCTATCTATATCTAATAAATTTAATGCCTTATCAGCGACATCTGAAGTAATTATATTTTCAGCTTTAACTTGAGCATAATCTCTAGCTCTTCTCAAAAGATTATTAGCAATTCGAGGAGTCCCTCTTGAACGTGAGGCAATTTCATTTGCTCCATCTTCTCTAAGTTCAACATCTAAAATTCCAGCGGATCGATTTAGAATAATAGATAGTGTTTCGGCATCATAATAATCTAATCTATTTGTTAGTCCAAATCTTGACCGCATGGGCGCAGACAGCATACCGCTTCTTGTCGTTGCTCCTATTAAGGTAAAAGGAGGAATATTTAATCTAACAGAACGAGCATTAGCTCCTTGATCAATAACAATATCAATAACAAAATCTTCCATTGCTGAATATAAATACTCTTCTACTGTTTTGTTCATTCTGTGAATTTCATCAATAAAAAGAACATCTCCTTTTTCTAAACCTGTAAGTAGACCAGCTAGATCGGCTGGTTTATCAATCACCGGTCCTGAAGTACATCTAATATTTGCTTCCATTGCATCGGCTAGAATATAAGACAATGTTGTTTTACCTAATCCTGGTGGACCAGAAAGTAAAACATGATCAAGAACATCTCCTCGCTCTTTTGCTGCTTGAACAAAGAGTTCAAGTCTTTCGCGAATTTTTTGTTGTCCAGAAAAATCAGAAAACTTGGATGGTCTAAGGCTTTTTTCGAATTCTACATCTGGTGTTATGATTTCAGTATTCATTAACTGCTATCAATACATATGAAGGAAGATTTGTCACGAAGTTTGTTTCTTCGGAGATTTTTTTCTACTTCCATGTTTTTTAAATACCTCATTAGAGATTTCTCTAAAGTTTGGAGTTGAACGAACCTTTTTAAATTCGTTACGAGCATGTGAAACAGAATTTTTTAGCTCTATTATTGGTCTTGGATAGGTATTACCAATTTTAATACCCTTTTCTATTTGCAGTAATTCAGGCATTAACCAAGGTTCATGAAGATCTTTTCCCGATAGCATATTTAATTCAGGAATCCATTTTTTAATAAATTTACCGTCATTATCATGATCATAACCTTGCTTAATTGGGTTATACATGCGGAGTGTATTTATTCCAGTTACACCACTCTGCATTTGTATTTGTGAGTAATGAATACCAGGCTCATAATCAATAAAATTACATGCAAGGAAGTCTTTAAAGGATCTCCAATCAATCCATAAGTTATAAGCAGCGAATGAAACAAGCATTGCTCTCATTCTAAAGTTTATCCATCCATTAGCTTTTAAAGAACGCATACAGGCATCAATAAAAGGATAGCCTGTTTCCCCATTTATCCATGAATTATAATAGGCACTATTAGAACAACCTCTTAATCTCTCAAATGATGGATGAAAACATTTGAATTCAATTTCAGGTTCTGATTCTAATTTTTGCATGAAATGACAGTGCCAATGACACCGAGCTAAAAATGACCTAGTAGAGTTTTTTAGTATATGATTATCATCACTTTTTGTTTTATGAATAACTTCCTTCATGGAAATACACCCATTAGCTAAATAAGGAGAAATACGTGAGCAACTTTCATATGCTGAATTCGGACTGCTCATTTCTTTGTAATATTTATTCCCTCTATGATCTAAAAAACTGTTTAACCATTTATTTCCCTCATTCATTCCGCCTTTTAAAGTTTGTGATTCAATAACACTTAATCCTAAATTTTTTATAGAAGGTATTTCTTGAGAAAAAATTTTTTTAGGAAAGGTCTTTAAATAAGGAGTATCTAAAATTTCTTTTTTCATCCTTTTTTCCCATACTTTAGACCAACCATCTCTTTTCTTTAACCCTCTGATTACGCCATTTTGAGGATACTCTTTCCATTCAATTGCATTATTTTTACACCAAACCTTAATCTGATTATCCCGCAAATAGCTTAAATTATTTCCTGTTTCTTGATGTGAAAATAATTTCGTAAAATTTGTTTCGTTAAAAATATTTTTTAGAACATGAACTGCATCACCTTGTCGGACAATTAAAGGCTGCCCTATATTACAAAGTTTGATATCTAATTCTAAAAGTGATTCAGAAATAAATTTCCAATGTATAGAGCTAAAATCTTTTGAATAGATTATATCAGGTTCGATAATATATAGAGGAATTATGTAACCTAAAGATGCTGCGTTATAAAGAGGTGCATGGTCAGATACACGTAAATCTTTTTTAAACCATACACATGAAATATTATTAGGCATTTATTCTCTTTTTATTTTTTCTGCACCGATTTGAACAATACTTAACTTCTTCCCAATTAAGTGCCCATTTTTTACGCCATGAAAAACTCAATCCACAAGTTTCACAAATTTTTGATAAATTTTTATTTTTCACTACTTAATGTCGTATATTTAATAAGAAACTATCTATTTTTTTAAAAAAGATTTCAGCATGTTAAATTTAATTGTAATATGTTTTATTATAGAAAATTGAGGAAGAAATTGTGTTAGATATTCAAATTTTGCCATCCATACTTGCCGCCGATCAAAATATTTTAGAAGAAGAATGCATTAAAGCTGAAGTATCCGGTGGGAATCAAATACATATTGATGTAATGGATGGTATTTTTGTCTTAGATAAAAATTTCACTCCTGAAATAGTTAAGCTTTCAAAGTCGGTAACATCTATTCCACAAAATGTGCACCTAATGGTTCAACAGCCAGAAAAATATATTCAGCCTTATATTGAAGCAGGATCAAGCACTATACACATCCATATCGAGTCCGATGGAAATATATCTGATTTAATTTCAAGAATTCATAATAGTGGTTCTCAAGCTGGTATTGCAATTAATCCAGAGACAGCAATTGAACAAGCTCAATATTATATCGATAGAAAAAATATTAATAATATATTGATTATGACTGTTAAGCCTGGAATGGGGGGGCAGAAATATATTAGCAATATGAACTCTAAGATTATGTTTATTCGTAAAAATTATCCTGAAATAAATATTACTGTGGATGGAGGCATTGACAATAATTCAATAAAAAGTGCTGCTGAACACGGAGCAAATATTTTTGTTTCGGGTTCATATTTGTATGACTTAAATGATATGCAAAATGGAATAAGTAATCTAAAAAGTACTGCCAAGAAGCATTTTAATAAGAAACTTTTTTCTTAATTATTTTATAAAACTTTATACGCTCTATAACCAAATATAGCGATAACAACAAAAGATATAAAAGGCATAAAAAAAGATAGGCTTATTGCATTAAGAGTACCAAGTCCATTTCCATCCATTATAAAACCCATTGCTAATGGCATTAAAGCACCACCAACAATTGCGAAAACAAGACCGGCAGAGCCAACTTTTGCATCTTCACCCGTTCCATCTAAGGCGATACCATAAATAGTTGGAAACATTAGAGACATGCACCCAGATATACCTACAAGACATAATAACCCGATATAATTTTGTAGAAATATAGTAAAAAGCATTAGTATAGCAGCTACGGATGATAGTTGCATTAATAACCTTCCGGGAGAGAGGTATTTTAGTAAAAATGTACAGATAAATCTACTTATCAGAAATATTCCCATTGCAGCAATATTATAATTTTGCGCTTTTGACATGGTCATACCAGGAACATTTTCTATAGCGTATTGAATAATAAAGGTCCAGCATGTAATTTGAGCTGCTACATAAAATGTTTGAGCAATAACCCCTTCTTTCCAGCATTTGTTTTTAAATAATCTTCGTGCACTATCCATACCCTTAATTTTTTGATTATTTTGTTCAGTATTTGGCATTTTCTTTAATAAGAAAACAAAGAACATGATAAGTACAACCACTCCTAATATCGCGTATGGATTTCTTATTATTTCAATATCTGAAACTTGTTTTGCAGCAAATCCAAGTGGATCTAAGCTTTTTGCAGATTGTAAAGCAGCATCAATTTTTACGTTAACGTCACTGGCTGACATATTTTCAAATTCAGGGTTATTACTAAATTGTTCATTACGAAATTGAGTTGTTGAAAGATTTGCTAGAATTAATTTACTAGCAACAAACATTCCAAGTAATGAACCAATTGGATTAAATGCTTGAGCCAAATTTAGACGTTGTGTTGCAGTTTCTTTATCACCCATAGATAAAATATATGGATTAGCAGTTGTTTCAAGAAATGCTAATCCAAAGGTTAGAATATAAAGTGATAAAGGAAACCATATAAACTCCATTGTATTTGCGGCAGGAATAAATAATAAGGCGCCTAGTGCATACAATGCAAGACCAAGTAAAATACCAGCTTTGTAGGAGTATTTCTGGATAAATAAGGCGGCTGGAATAGCCATAGTTGCATAGCCACCATAAAATGCAAATTGGATAGTACTACTTTGAGCGTTTGAAAGATTATCAAAAACAGATTTAAAAGCAGCAACAAGTGGATTTGTAATATCGTTAGCAAACCCCCATAATGCAAAGAGCGAAGTTACTAAGATAAATGATCCAATATAATGTTTTGGAACTACAGTAATTTTTTTATTCAAACTCATTTTATTTCTCCGTATTAAATTATTTTATTATTTTTCAGAAGCAAGAGTAATTTTTAATGCAAAAGCATGATCGCATGGTTTAATGTTAGGAAATGTTACATGTAATCCATCTCCATGATTTTCCCATACAATATTTTCATTATGTCCAAGAAGTGATACATCTATAACTTCAGATATTCGGTTATTCATAACAGTTATACTAGGAAATATTACTGGATTTTGATGTTTTTTTGGCCAATCCATAACAAATGCATATAAAGTATTATTTTTTGTAGTATATCTATAATCATTTGCTGTAAGAGATGACTCTAAATCATGCGGACCGATTTCATTTTTACCAATAGGGTGTTTGCATTCACCATACATATACCACGGACGCGTTCCGTATATGGCTTCACCATTTATATCAAACCATTTTCCAACTGTTTCAAGAAGTGTGATAGCTTCATCGTCTAAACTGCCATCCGCTTTAATTGGAATATTAAGCAACATATTTCCATTTTTAGATACAATA
>MDSV01002770.1_pt1 | contig 17220 bp, 17 predicted proteins | sample 810851 | NCBI WGS metagenome assembly MDSV01 (sample SAMN05326640, study PRJNA326480) | marine metagenome | isolation source: seawater | place: Atlantic Ocean: North East | collected 2012 | reverse complement strand
TGAACACTAAAGCTGAGATCTTGCAAGCTGTTCAAGACTATCATAATGATACATTTGTAAAATAAATAATGAAATCAATTCAAATAGATAAATTTGGTGGACCAGAGGTTCTTAAAATTAAAGACTTTGAAATTGCAAAACCTGGAGCTAAAGAGGTTTTAATTAAAAATAAATCTATTGGTTTAAATTTTATTGATGTTTATCACAGAACAGGTCTTTACCCTATTCCACTACCTAGCGGTATCGGCTTAGAGGCTTGTGGTATAATTGAGGAAATTGGGGCTGATGTTAGTTTGTTTAAAGTAGGTGATAGAGTCACCCATGCTTCAATGCCAATCGGTGCTTATTCAGAAAAACAAATAATGCCTGAGGAAAAATTAGTTTCAGTTCCAGATGGTATTTCAGATGAAATAGCATCATGTATTACTTTAAAAGGAATTACAGCAGAATATCTATTACATAGAGCCTATTCTTTAAAAAAGGGTGATAAAGTTTTATATCACGCTGCTGCGGGTGGCTTAGGGCAAATTTTATGTCCATGGGCTAATGCTTTAGGTGCTGAAGTTATCGGAACTGTTGGTTCAAAAGCAAAAGAGGAAATTGCTAAAAAAAATGGTTGCCATCATGTAATCAATTATTCAGAGCGAGATTTTGTTGAAGAAGTTGAAAAAATTGTTGGAAAAAATGGTATTGATGTTGTTTACGATGGAGTTGGTATTAAAACGTTTAAAGGTTCAATCGAGACATTAAAAATAAGAGGTATGATGGTGGCATTTGGAAATGCCTCTGGATATGTGGAAACTCTTGATATTAAAAAAGATATAAATGCTAAAGGTTTATTTTTCACTCGACCATCAATTGCACATTATACTGTAAAAAGAGAAGAGCTAGTAGAGTCGGCAAAAAAAGTTTTTGAAGCTATTTTATGTAAAAAATTTTCCGTTGAAATTTCAAAAAAATATTCTCTTGAAGACGTTACTCAAGCTCACAAAGATTTAGAGGCTAGACTGTTGACTGGACCAGCTGTAATCATTCCCTAATTAACATCAACATCCATATCTGACATATGCAATCTTAATGCGTTAGTTGAAATATGAATTTCTCTAATAAAAAAAATTATAGAAATCATCATAGACAGACAACAAGATCCAAAAATTAATCTAGCTATAAAAATCTCATTTAAGTAAAGACCTAATACAGTTAACATATTAAATAAAAAACCAAATGCCCCAAACAAAATTGACCATCTTAGCAATGTTATTCTTCCACTTAAATTGATAAACTGTTTCTTCCATTCAGGGGGTACGTGTTTTTCATAGACATGCTCATCATGTAATTCTCGTATTAAAGCACTTAAAGAATGAAATCTGTTACTATACACCCCCATTATCAGGGGTATTGCTGGAAACATAAGTGCTGTAACTGTGTAATCTATATTCATGCGAATCGAATTGATTATCAATCTTGTCTTTGTTATTTACAAGTAAATTTTATGGAGCAAATAAAACTTTTTACCGAAGTTACAAGATTAAAAAAACCAATCGGCTATATGTTGTTATTTTGGCCTTGTTCCTGGGGTTTAACTCTGGCGTATGATTTTTCAGCAGAAAAATTTACCTATATATTTTATCTTTTTTTATTTTTATCAGGCTCAATTTTAATGAGATCAGCAGGCTGTATTATCAACGATATTGTGGATAGAAAATTTGACAGAAAAGTTGCTAGAACAAAAAATAGACCTATAGCTTCAGGGAAAATTTCCGTAATTTTGGGAATTTTTTATTCAATAATTTTATGTCTAATTGCTTTTTTTGTTTTGATACAATTCAATTATTTGACGATAATTCTTGCGATTGGATCTATGCCACTTGCATTTATTTATCCATACATGAAAAGATATACTTATTGGCCTCAACTTTTTTTGGGCGTAACATTTAATTACGGTTTGATATTAGGCTGGAGTTCAGTTGAAAATAACATAAATATTATTGCAATTCTGTTTTATTTTGGAGCCATATTTTGGACACTTGGTTTTGACACCATATATGGATTTCAAGATTTAAAAGATGATGAAATCATAGGATTAAAATCTGCATCGATAAAGTTTAAATCTAAACCGCATTTATTTTTAGAACTATGTTATATAACTTTTTTTATCAGTTTATTTTTAGTAGGTTGGTTAATGCAATTAAATAAATTTTATTATTTAGGTCTAATGTTTGTCGGTCTTCATATGTTTTTTATTCAAATTAAAAAGCTAAGCATTAATGATCCCAAAAATTGTTTAAAAATTTTTAAATCTAATAATCTTCTTGGCTTAATAATTTTTACGTCGTTAATCATGGGTAAGATTTAATAATGACAAATATTGAAATTTTAAAACGATTATACAAAGATTATACTAAGAAATATCTTGGTAAAATATTAATATCAGTTTTTTTTACTGTTTTACTAGCCGCAAGTACTTCATCAGTTGCATATTTACTAGATCCTGCCATTAAATATCTATTTATAGAACAAAACACAAAACTCGTATTAATCATTCCACTATTAATTGTATTAGCTTTTGCAACCAAAGGTGCATCATTATATTTGGCAAAAGTTATTATGATTAAAGTTTCTGAGGAAGTAAGAAGAGATATTCAAATTGATATGTTTTCTGCTTTGATAAAAGCAGATACACAATTAGTCGACAGCAAACATTCAGGTAAGTTTATAACAAATTTAACAAATGATGTCGGAATGATAACGCAATTAGTAAGTACAGCAATTTTAAATTTGTTCAAAGATAGTCTTACATTAATTGGCTTATTATGTGTAATGTTTTATCAAAATTGGAAATTATCCCTTGTAGCAATAATAATGATTCCGTTAGCTAGTATAGCAGCCAGAACACTTGGAAAGAGAATTGGAAAAATTGTTACTCAACAAATGAATAAGGCTGGAATTTTAACAGCATATTTAATTGAAATTTTCAAAAATCATAAACTTATGAAAGTTTTTCAAAAGGAGAATTTTGAAAAAATTCGAGCCTTTCAAATGATAAATGATCTTAAAGAAAAATCACAAAAGATTAACACTATTTATGTTCGAGCCTCACCAATTATGGAATTTTTAACAGGTATAATGATTGCTTTTTTGATTTTTATATCTGCAAAGCTTGTTTCAAATAATGAGCTAGATGTTAGTAATTTTTTCTCATTTTTAGCTGCTATGATGTTGGCATATCAGCCCGTTAGATCACTGGCGACATTAAATATTGTTATTCATCAAGGTCTATCTGGAGCAAAAAGAGTTTTGCCTATAGTCGATGATAAACCTAAAATCAAAGATAAGGTCAATGTAAATGAATTAAAAGTAAATGAGGGAAAAATTACTTTTGAAAATGTAAATTTTAGTTATTCCTCTAATGAAAGCGAAATATTGAGAAAAATTAATCTAAACTTTCAGGGAAAAAAAATGACTGCCTTAGTTGGACATAGTGGTGCAGGAAAATCCACAATTTTAAATCTAATTCCGAGATTTTATGATGCAGAGTCGGGTGATATAAAAATTGATGATCAGTCAATATATGCATCGTCCCTTTTATCGCTTAGAAAAAATATATCTTTAGTAAGTCAAGACACTACTTTATTCGATGACACTATTAGAAACAACATAATTTACGCAAAATCCGACGCAACTAAAGAAGAAATTGAGGAGGCAGCAAAATTTTCTTTTGCTGACGAATTTATTGAAAAACTTCCTAATAAATATGAAACTTTAATTGGTGAAAACGGTATTAGGTTATCAGGTGGACAAAAACAAAGGCTATCAATAGCAAGAGCATTATTAAAAAAAAGTAAGATAATATTGTTAGATGAAGCTACCTCATCTTTAGATGCAGAAACAGAGAATAAAATTCAAAAAGCAATAAATTACTTAACTTCAGGCAGAACAACAATTGTGATAGCACACAGACTTTCTACTATTTTGAATTCAGACAAAATTTATGTAATTAATGATGGAGATGTAGTTGGAGAAGGTAAACATGAAGAACTATTAGCTTCATCAAAAGAATACAAAAACTTTTATGATAAACAAGTTAAAAGGAATTGATGTTGGTTATTTATAGGTTTTTAATAAATTTAATAATTATATTATCACCTATAATTTTAATAATTAGATTTTTAAAAAAAAAAGAGGATCCTATAAGATTTAAAGAAAAATTTGGATTTTTTAGTAAAAAAAGAAAAAATGGAAAACTTATATGGTTCCATGGTGCAAGCGTTGGAGAATTACAAAGCATTATACCACTCATTGAAAAGTTAGAAAAAAAAAAATCTATCAGACAAATATTAATTACATCAAATACACTAAGTTCTTCAAAAATAATTAAAAATAATAATTTTAGAAAAGTTACTCATCAATTCTTTCCAATTGATAATAATTACTTAATAAAAAAATTTCTAAATTTTTGGAAACCATCGAAAGCATTTTTTGTAGACTCTGAATTTTGGCCTAATACGATTTTCGAATTGAAAAAAAAAAATATTCCTATAGTTCTTATTAATGGAAGAATTACTAAACAAACATTCTACAGATGGAAAAGAATTTCAAATTTTTCGAGTAAAATTTTTAATAATTTCGATTTATGTTTATCATCAAGTATGGAGTCTTATAAATATTTAAAAAAATTAAAGTTTGTAAACGTCAAATTTATTGGTAATTTGAAATATTCTCAAGCGGAGTCTGAAAATTTAAAAATAAATCAAAACTTAAAAAATTTTTTATATAATAGAAAATCTTGGTGTGCATCAAGTACTCATCAGAACGAGGAAATATTTATCGGACAAATACATAAAAATTTAAAAAAAAAAATAAAAAATTTAGTTACTATTATAATCCCAAGACATGTTGATCGGTGTTTTGATATAAAAAAAGATTTAGAAAAAATCGGTCTTAAGGTTCATCTAGATAATCCATTTAAGAAAATTGAATTTAACACTGATATCTACCTTGTAAATTCTTATGGAAAAACAAAAATGTTCTACAATTTGTGTAAAAATGTATTTCTTGGTGGATCATTAATTAAACATGGGGGTCAAAATCCTCTGGAAGCCACTAGATTTGGATGTAATATTATTCATGGTCCATACATTCAAAACTTTACAGAAATTTATAGTTTTTTAAAAAAAAACAAAATTGCTCAAAAAATAGTCAGTCAAAGAAAAATGGCTGATAAAATAGTTAAATTATTAAGTAAAAAACCTAATTCTAAAAAAATTCAGTATAAATTAAAATTAATTGGACAACGAATTTTAGTCTCTACCATAAAAGAGATTGAAATATAAAAGCTTAATGAATTTAAAAAAACCAAAGTTTTGGGATTATAGAAAAATATCTATTGGGGCTACTATTTTATTTCCTTTAAGTGTTATTTATCAATTTGTTTATTGGACAATTAATCTTTTCAGACCTTTAAGAAAATTTCCAATACCTATAATATGTGTAGGAAATATTTATTTAGGTGGTACTGGAAAAACCCCACTGGCAAGAGAAATTTTCAATATCTGTAAATCCTTTAATAAAAACCCAGCATTCATTAAAAAAAATTATGCTTATTTGATTGACGAGATCAAGATGTTAGAAAAAACCGGTAAAACATTTGCTACTAAAGATAGAGTAAAAAGTATAACTTTATCTATAAATCATAATTATGATGTTGGAATTTTAGATGATGGATTTCAAGATTTTTCAATTAAACCTGATCTCTCAATTTTGTGCTTTAACTCAAAACAGTTAATAGGTAACGGTTTTGTAATTCCATCCGGGCCTCTAAGAGAAAGTTTTTCGTCAATAAAAAGGGCTAATTGTATTTTTGTAAATGGAGATAAAAATTCTGAATTCGAAAAAAAAATAAAAGAAGTGAATGCTAGTGTTAAGATATTTTATTCTAGATATAAGATTAAAAACTTAGAGAAATTCCAAAATAATACTGTTATAGCATTTGCTGGAATAGGAAATCCAGAAAATTTTTTTGATTTATTAAAAAGAAATAATATTAATGTAAAGAAAACATTTTCATTTTCAGATCATTATAATTATTCTGATAATGATTTAGATAAAATAATTTCAAGCGAAGAAAATTTAATATATCTTACAACTGAAAAAGATTATTTTAGATTAAATGATAAAATGAAAAAAAAAGTTGATTATATTGAAGTTAGTTTAGAAATTGAGAATAAAGATGAATTTGAAAATTTTTTAAAAAGTTACTTATGAAGATAATTAAATATTTTTTTGAATTCTTTTTTATCATCAATTTTTTTTTTATTTTTAAGATTATTGGTTATAAGAACGCTTCAAATTTTGGAGAAATAATAGGAAAAAAAATAGGGCCTTTCTTCAGATCTAAATCAAAAATTCTACTAAATTTAGAAAACTCTAATGTTGGAGATTCAGAAATAGATAGAAAAATGATTATTGAAAAAATGTGGGGTAACTACGGAAGAATATTATCTGAATATATTTTTTTAAAACAATTTAGAAAAAATAATTTAAATGAATTTTTAAAAATAGAAGGTTCTGAAATATTAGATGAAATTAAAAAAAATAAAGAACAAGTTGTATTTATATCGGGTCATTTTAATAATTTTGAATTGATGGCAATGGAAATAGAAAAAAGTGGTATTAATTTGTGTGCAATCTATAGACCCCTTAATAACCCTTTTTTAAATATTTTAATGGAAAATATTAGAAAAAATTATATTTGTAAAAATCAAATTAAAAAAGGTAAAAGCGGGACAAGAAATTTAATTGATTTGTTTAAAAAAAATTATTCAGTAGCTTTGATGATCGACCAAAGAGTGACCGAGGGAGAATCATTACAATTTTTTAATAATCCTGCAAAAACGACTACTATTCCCGCTCAATTAGTAAAAAAATATGGATGTAGGGTCGTTCCTGTTTATATTGAAAGAAAAAATCAGCATAATTTCAAAATATCTTTACTAAATCCTATGAAATTTGATGAAAAACTTTCTATTAAAGAAATATCTCTTGAACTCAATAAAGTTTTAGAAAAAATGATTTTAAAAAATCCTGATCAATGGATTTGGACACACGATAGATGGAAATAATCTAATCTTTTTTTTCTCTTTTTTGTGAAGCTTCAATAAAAGAAAAATAAGCCTCTTGAAGATCAACATTCCAATAAGTTAACTTTTCAAGGGGAATTTTTTTTCTAGATATTGCACAAATTACATGATCTCCCTCTTGAAGGATTTGATAATTATTTGGTAAATACTTTAATTTAGCTAATTTTTTAAACATTTTTAGTTTATATATTATTATATGAAAGTTGGAGTAATAGGAAGTGGTGGTAGAGAACATGCAATTTGTAATTCTTTAAAAAATTCGAAAAATGTAAGTAAAATTTACTGTATCCCAGGAAATGCTGGAACAAATTTAATAGCTGAAAATATAAGTATTGAATTACATGACTTTCAAAAAATAAAAGAATTTATTTTTAAAAATAAAATTGACTTAGTTATAGTAGGTCCCGAAAAACCGTTAGTACAAGGAATAACAGACTATCTTGAAAACTTTAACATTAAAGTTTTTGGACCAAACAAAATAGCATCTCAACTTGAAGGGTCAAAAATATTTACGAAAAAGTTATGTGAAAAATACAAGATTCCAACAGCAAAATTTGGTATTTTTAAAAATTTTGAAAAAGCTAAAGAGTTTTTAAACAGTTCTAATTTTCCCCTAGTTGTTAAAGCAGATGGTTTGGCTGCCGGTAAAGGGGTCTATATTTGTGATAATTTAAAACAATCTATTAATGCTGTAAAAGAAATTTTTAATGGCAAATTTGGAGAAGCAAAAGAACTTTTGATAGAAGAATTTCTAAAAGGAGAAGAAATGAGTTTTTTTATAATCTCTGACGGAAAAACTTTTAAAACTTTTGGAACTGCCCAAGATCATAAACGAGCTTTAGAGGGTGATAAAGGTAAAAATACTGGTGGCATGGGAGCTTACTCACCTTCGAGACTTGAAAATCCTACTTTGAATAAAAAAATTATAGATAAAATTATTAAACCTACAATTAAAGGTTTGGAAAATTTAAATACTAGTTTTGTTGGTTTTTTATATGCTGGACTTATGGTATCAAATGATGAGCCTTTTCTAATTGAATACAATGTAAGAATGGGTGATCCTGAGTGTCAAACAATTTTACCAAAACTCAAAACAGATTTTTTTAATATAATTAATTGTTGTGTAAATAAAAAATTAGATTCAATCAAATTTGAATGGAAAAAAGAAAAAAGTATTTGTATAGTTCTTTGCTCTAAAGGATATCCTGACAATTATAAAAATAATGTAGAAATTAAAAATTTAGATAATTTGATTCTAAATAAAAATGAATTTATTTTTCATGCAGGAACAAAAAATGACAATTTAAGAATCATTTCAAATGGTGGTAGAGTTCTAAATTTCGTAATTTTATCAAATGAACTCAAAGATAGTAGAAGTAAAGCTTTAAGTTTAATAGAGCAGATAAATTGGTCCAATGGTTTCTACAGAAAAGACATTGGATTTAAAGTAATAAAAAAATGAGAATTATTGGAGGAAATTTTAGGGGAAAAAAAATTTTTCTTCCAAAAGACAAAAACACAAGGCCTTTAAGAGATCTTGTTAAAGAGTCAATTTTTAATTTAATTTTACATTCTAAAAAATTTGAATGTTCTTTGGATAATTCAAATATTCTAGATCTATTTGCAGGTGTGGGTTCGTTTGGTCTAGAGTGTATATCTAGAAATTCAAAAAAAGTTACTTTTTTTGAAAATTACAACGATGCTTTATATGTTCTTAAAAAGAACCTTAAAAGTCTAAATGTTAATGATAAATATGAAATTATTAATGAAGATTGTTTTCAATTTTTTAATACTGAAAGATTTTTTAAAGAAAAATTTGATATTATATTTTTAGACCCTCCTTACAAAGAAAAAAGGACAAATCTTTTAATCAACTCAATTCTAGACAAAAAGGTTTTAAGTAACAAGGGAGTTATAATCATCCATAAGCATAAAAAAGATGACATTACTATTAGTAGTAGACTAAAGATTTTAGTTCAAAGAAATTACGGTATATCAAAAATAATAGTTGGTAATTAGTATTTTTTTAAGAATTTTCTAGTTTCTGTTTTAATTAGTTCAACAGCGGGCTGATTATAAGGATTAATTTTCATCGCCATTCCCAATAAGATAGTCTCAAGAATAAAAAAAGTAAACAATTCCCCTAGAGTTTCCTCATTTCTTTTATTAATAACAATACTTCTGAAAGGAATATTCTTTTTTTTAAAAACTGTTTCCGTTGCACAAAACTGCGAGAAAGAAATATCGTTTAAACTTTTATTTCTTAAATAATAATGTGAGTTGAATAAATTATTTTTTTTTATCTTTTTTGAATTTTTTTCTTTAACAAAAAACAAAGTATAAAATCCATTTTTTACACCTTCGAGGTAATATTGCATTGTGCTGTGATTATCTTTTGGCATACAAGATATTACTGGCAATATACCTTTATTTTTTTTTCCTAAACTTTCTGCTACAAGTTGTTGATACCAACCAAATAGGTCATTTGATTTATCGTCATAATTTAAAATAATAGAATTAGTTTTGTTTTTTTTTGTTAATAATAAAATATTAGACACATTTTTTATCAATAATTTTTTAAATCTTTTATTTCTAATAAGTTGGTTTAATCTCCTAAATTTTTTAGGATTAAATCCCATTAATTCAGCTGGTAACATTCCAACTTCAGATAAAACAGAATATCTTCCCCCTATATAATTGCTATGATGTACAACTTCCGCTTTTAATTTGTTCGCTAATTTAAATAAATAACTATTTTTATTTTCAGTTAAAAAAATACTTTTTTTTTGATTAGATAATATATTAAAATTACTTAAAGTTTCTAATGTACTTCCAGATTTGGAGATTATCAAATTTATCGTTTTTTCTTTGATTGGATGAGAACTAATATTTGAAAAATTGTCTATAAAATTAAATTTTTTTTTTTTTATATCTAAAAAATTGTAAATTGTCTTTGTACCAAGGATAGAACCTCCCATTCCAATTAAATTAACATTCTTATATTTTTTTAAATTGTAAATTAATTTTTTACTATATGAGTCCTTATAATTATCTTTCATGGATGATAAAATATGATTGTTACTACCAATCAATTTTTTAAATGATATCAAGATTTTTTTCTCAGATGAAGACGATTTATTTTTTAATGAAAAATTTTTAATTTTAATTGATTTAGAAAACATCAAATTTATTTAATTTTTTCTAAAATTGTACTTTCAATTGAGTCACTTTTTGAAGTTTTTTTTTTTTTAATTGAAAAATTTGTATCACTACTACCAGCCAATCCTGTAATTTGTTCTTTTTGAGATATTATATCTTCATCTTTGTTAATTGGTGTTGGTAATTTGTCGAAATCAGGGGGCACTACTAAAGGACTTTTTTTTTCAACAAGAAATTCATCTGCATTATTTTTTTTCTTTAGTGTGAGAACATCTTTTGCTGATTTGCAACCAAATAAAAAAGTTAATAAAATTATAAATAAAAAGATTCTATACATTTTTTTTTTTAAAAAATTCTAAACTAATTAAAATTATTACTCCTATAGATATGAATATATCAGCAACATTAAATATAAACCAATGAAAATTATTAAAATATATATCTATAAAATCAGGTACTGCAGAATAATAAATTCTATCGAAAAGGTTTCCTAATGATCCACCTATTATCATTATAAAACAAAGCTTTTCAAAACTTTTTGATTTAAACATCAAAAAAACAATTATTAATATAATTAATAAAATAAAAATTGTGAGTAAATTATAATATAATTCGTTATTAAAAGAAAATAAACCAAAAGCGATTCCTTCGTTCCAAATTAAATTTATGTCTAAAAAAGAAGTGACATTTACATACATTTCGCCATTGGCATCAGCATAATTAATTACTAACAACTTACTTATTCTATCAAGAAAAAATATAAAAATTATAATAAAAAAATTTAAGAAATATTTTTTTATCATTTAATTTTACAGTTTGGCCTTTCACACGGCGATGTGGTAATTTTCCAGCATATAGGACATTTTTCTCCTTTTGCTTTTGTAGTTTGAATGACTATTTCATCTGTATCACTATTTACAACTTTGACTGATGAGGTAATACATAGTTCTGACAAATCTATTCCAGTAACAATTTTTTGATTATCTTCACTTAGTTTAACTAACAATTCAGCTTCTAAACTAGAACCTATTTCTTTACTGGTTCTTTTTTCTTCAATACTTAAGTTGCAAGCATCTCTAATTTTTAACAACTTAATCCATTTAGAGTAAAGATCAGTGTTCTCAAATTTTTTTGGAAAATTTAAAAAATTTTCTAAATGAATACTTTTACTGTTTTTATGAATAAGCCTATAAATTTCCTCAGTTGTAAAAGATAATATTGGTGCAAACCATTTTAATAATGAATTCAAGATAATATTCAACGTTAATATTGTATACTTTCTTTTTTCAGAATTTATCGGATCACAATATAAAGTGTCTTTTCTTATATCAAAATAAAATGCAGATAAATCAACAGTACAAAAATTTAGCAATTCTTTATAGAGATTGTGAAAATCATAATTTTTAAAATATCTTTTAAAATTTAAATCTAAATTAAAGATTTTATGGAGAATAAATTGCTCCAATTCTGGCATATTTACAAGATCTATATCTTCTAAATTTATATCTTCAAAATTGTCATTTAAGTTACCTAATAAATATCTAAAAGTATTTCTTATCTTTCGATAAGATTCAGAATGTTGATCTAGTATTGAATAATCTATTCTTAAATCCTCAGCATAATTAGATGATGCAACCCAAATTCTTAAAATATCTGCGCCATATTTTTTTAATATATCCTCTGGAGCAATCACATTTCCAAGTGACTTGGACATTTTGAGACCTTTCCCATCAACTACAAATCCATGAGAAAGTATAGATTCAAATGGAGCTTTTCCTCTTGTTCCACAAGACTCTAATAGTGATGAGTGAAACCAGCCTCTATGTTGATCCGACCCCTCTAAATACATAGAAGCAGGCCATTTCAAATCTTCTCTTTTTTCTAAAACAAATGAATGAGTAGATCCGCTATCAAACCATACTTCGACGATATCACTTAATTTTTGAAAGTTTTCTGCTTTATATTTTTTGCCTAAAAATTTTTGTGGATCATCTGAAAACCAACAATCAGAACCCTCTTTTTCGTATATTTTAGCAATATTTTCATTAACCTCATCATCTAATAAAACTTCTTTTGTCTCTTTATTAATAAAAATAGGAAGAGGGACCCCCCAGACTCTTTGTCTTGATACGCACCAGTCAGGTCTCGTCTCTATCATTGCATTTAATCTTTCTTTACCTTTTGCAGGATAAAAATTTGTTTCTTGAATAGCTTTTAATGCTTTATCTCTTAATTTGTGGCTATCCATTGAAATAAACCATTGTGGTGTTGCTCTATGTACTAATGGAGCTTTTGATCGCCACGAATGAGGATATGAATGTAATAGTTCACCACTTGATAATAATTTTTTTTGATCATTAAGCTTTTCAATAACTATTGAATTTGATTTAAATATATGTAGTCCTTCGAATAATGGAACATTTTTTGTATATTTTCCATCACCATCAACAGTTTCTATAGCTTTAATACCATTATTTAAACATAGATTGAAATCATCTGGACCATGACTTGGGGCACAATGAACGATCCCTGTTCCTTGTTCTGTTGTAACAAATCTTGCCTCAAGCATTGGAATGTCATTTTCATATCCAAGACCAAAAAATGGATGATGACATATTGTTCCTTTCAATTCTTTGCCTTTAAATTTTTTTACGATCTTAAAATTTTTGATATTACAATCTTTTAAAACATTTTTGAGTAAAGCTTCAGCAATTACAATTCTTTTATTTTTAATTTCTTCATCTTTAATTTGAATCAATAAATAGTCTAAGCTATCATTGAAAGCCAAAGCCTTATTAGCGGGTATTGTCCACGGAGTAGTTGTCCAAATAATTATTTCACTTTCGTTTAATTCTTTTAAATTCGAAGATTTTATAGAAAATGCAGCATAAATTGTATCAGATTTATGATCTTTATATTCAACTTCAGCGTCGGCTAGTGCTGTCTTTTCTACTGTAGACCATAAAACAGGTTTAAACCCTCTATATAAACTACCTTCTTTTAAAAATTTTCCCAGTTCTCGAACGATTTGAGCTTCAGCATCAAAACTCATTGTTGAATAGTAATTTTCCCAATCTCCTACTACTCCTAATCTTTTAAATTGATCTTTATGGACTTCAATCCATTTTTCTGCAAATGCTCGACATTCTTTTCTAAATTCAACAATTGGTACTTCACTCTTGTTTCTTTTATTTTTTTTATACTGTTCCTCAATTTTCCATTCTATCGGTAAACCATGGCAATCCCATCCAGGAACATAAACAGAATCTTTTCCATCCATTTGATGAAATTTTATAACTATATCTTTTAATATTTTATTTAAAGCTGTACCCATATGAATATTTCCATTTGCATATGGAGGACCGTCATGAAGAATGAATTTTTCTTTTCCTTTTCTTGAGTTTCTTAATTCTTTATATAAATCAATTTCCTCCCAATATTTTAAAATTTCAGGTTCTTTTGTAGGCAAATTAGCTTTCATAGAAAACGCTGTTTTTGGTAAATTTATTTGAGATTTAGTCATAAAGATGTTCTTTTGGCAATTAACAAATCACTTTTAATTTGATTACTTAGTTGTTTAGCATTTCTAAATTTTTTTTCTTTTCTTATAAATTTTATGAACTCGACTGACAAATACTTATTATAAAGATTTCTTGAAAAATTGAATAAATGAACCTCTAATAATAACTTATGTTGATTAAATGTTGGCCTAAAACCTAAATTCGCTATCCCTTTAATATATGATTTAAAATTTTTTAATTTTACTTTTACAGCATATACTCCAGGCCTTGCTAAAACGTAATCTTTGATGTCTATGTTGCACGTGGGAAAACCAATTTTTTTTCCAAACTGTCTACCTTTCTCAACTTTGCCTATAATAGTCCAATTTCTGTTTAATAATTTATTTGCATTATTTAAATAACCTTTTTCTAAATATTTTCTAATTAGGGATGAAGATGCAATCTTATTGTTTAACTTCAATGGTTTTGGTTTTACTATCTTATATTCATACTTAGTTTCATATTTAATCAATTGATCAACATTTCCTTTTCTCTTATTTCCAAATTTAAAATTGTTGCTAACAAAGATAAATTTAGCATTTAGTTTTTTAAAGATTATTTTTTTAATAAAATCTAATGAATTAATTTTAGAAAATTTTGTATCAAATTTTTTGTTTATTATAAAATCAACTCCAAATTCATGTAATAAATTTTTTTTTTGATCAAAATTTGAAATTCTAAAATTCTTTATTCTTCGATCAAAAAACATTTTAGGCATCGGTTCAAAAGTCAAAACTCCAATTTTTAATTGAAGTTTTTTTTTATAGTTTTTAGCTAAATTAAATAACTTTCTATGACCTAAATGAAGTCCATCAAAATTACCAATTAGAATAATTGATTTTTTGTGTTTCTTTTTTAAATTGAAGCTTTTATAAATTTTTATTTGATTTACCATTTCAATTCTTTTTGTGTAAAGTTGCAAATCACTTCATAACTTTTAGAAATTTTTTCTATTCCATTTTCTTCAATTTCTTTTTGGTGTATACCACTAGTAATTAGTAAAGAGTCATAATTTAATAAATTTGCTCCTTTTATATCTGTATTTAAATTATCCCCAATACATAAAACTTTTTTATTTTTATTATTAATAGATCGGTTATAAACTTCGGCATATGGTTTTCCAAAATAAATAACTTCTCCTCCCATTTTTTCAAATACCATTGCAACTGATCCAGCACACAATTCTCTCTCACTTCCTCTATCAACAATTAGATCAGGATTTGTACATATCATTTTTTTTTTTATTTTTTTTTCAAATAAGTTTTTGTAATATTTTAAATCTTTTGTTTTATTATCAAATAATCCTGTACATAAAAAATAATCACAATCATCTATATCGTTAGATTTATTAATTTCAAAAGATTTGAATAAATCAAAATCTCTCGGGGGTCCAATATGGTAAAATTTTTGAGAATAGAAATTATTACTCAAATAATCTAGTGCTGCTTCCCCTGAAGTGTAAACATGATTTCGAATATTTTTTTCAAGACCCATTTTTTTTAAAAAAACTTTAACAGTATCGCTCGGCCTTGGAGCATTAGTTAACAAAATATATTCTTTGTTACTTTTTTGTAATTGATTTAATACTTTAATAGCCTCTTGGTATAAAGAAATTCCATTATGAACTACCCCCCACAGGTCTATATAGAATAAACTGTAATTTTGAGCTATAGAGCTTAGTCCTTCCTGGTCTAAATTTTTAGTCATAAAATTATCTATAAACCATTAAACCTCGAATTTCCTACATTTTTTAAATGGTAAAATTTCAGCAACACCTTGAAATAGTGGCTCTAATATCTATATGAAAGTCATATTTAAAGAGGAGATTTTTATGAAATTTAAGCCGTTACACGATAGAGTTTTAATTGAAGTTTTAGACAGCAGCGAAAAAACTGCTGGTGGAATTATAATACCAGATACAGCACAAGAGAAGCCACAAGAAGGTAAAGTTGTTGCTGTTGGTGGTGGTGCAAAAACTGAGGATGGAAAAAAAATTCCAATGGACGTGAAAGTAGGTGACAAAGTTTTATTTGGGAAATGGTCAGGAACTGAAGTCAAAATAGATGGTAAGGAGTACAGCATAATGAAAGAATCAGACATTATGGGTATCTCAAGTAAATAATTTAATTAAAGGAGAATAAAGATGGCAAAAGTTGTTAAATTCGATGCTGAGGCAAGAGCGGCAATGATTAGAGGAGTAAATATATTGGCTGACACAGTAAAAGTTACTCTAGGACCAAAAGGTAGAAATGTTGTAATGGATAAATCTTATGGAGCGCCAAGAATTACTAAAGATGGTGTATCTGTTGCAAAAGAAATTGACCTAGAAGATAAATTTGAAAACATGGGTGCTCAAATGGTCAAAGAGGTTGCAAGTAAAACTAACGATGAAGCTGGAGATGGAACAACTACTGCAACTATCTTAGCTCAAGCTATCGTTAAAGAGGGTGTAAAATATGTAACTGCTGGAATGAATCCAATGGATGTAAAAAGAGGAATAGATGCAGCTGTTGAAGTAGTTAAAGAAAATCTTGTAGCTTCAGCTAAAAAAGTAAAAGATAGCGATGAGATAGCTCAAGTTGGAACCATTTCTGCTAATGGAGATAAAGAAATTGGAACAATGATTGCAAAAGCCATGCAAAAAGTAGGTAATGAAGGAGTTATTACTGTAGAAGAGAATAAAGGTATTGAGACTGAACTTGATGTTGTTGAGGGCATGCAATTCGATAGAGGTTATCTATCTCCTTACTTTATTACAAACAGTGATAAAATGACAACTGAGTTAGAAAACCCTTTCATTCTTTTACATGAAAAAAAATTAACCAATCTTCAACCGATGGTTCCTCTCTTGGAAGCAGTAGTTCAAGCCGGGAGACCTTTAATGATAATTTCTGAAGATGTTGAAGGTGAAGCATTGGCTACATTAGTTGTTAATAAACTTAGAGGTGGATTAAAAGTTGTAGCTGTTAAAGCTCCAGGTTTTGGTGATAGAAGAAAAGCAATGTTAGAGGATATTGCTATTTTAACAGGTGGACAGGTTATTTCTGAAGATCTTGGAATTAAACTTGAAAACGTTAAACTAGATGATCTTGGATCTTGTAAAAAAGTTAAAGTTGATAAAGATAATAGTACAATCGTTAACGGAGGCGGTAAAAAATCTGATATCGAAGCTAGATGCTCCTCAATTAAACAACAAGTTGATGAAACAACATCTGATTATGATAAGGAAAAACTTCAGGAGAGATTAGCAAAACTTGCTGGTGGAGTTGCAGTTATTAAAGTTGGTGGTGCAACAGAGGTTGAAGTAAAAGAGAGAAAAGATAGAGTTGAAGATGCACTAAATGCTACAAGGGCTGCTGTTG